>Ga0209594_1000048_pt1 | contig 96983 bp, 79 predicted proteins | sample AshMeaCrysSpring_FD_184126 | JGI IMG/M metagenome (GOLD analysis project Ga0209594, IMG submission 184126) | Groundwater microbial communities from Big Spring, Nevada to study Microbial Dark Matter (Phase II) - Ash Meadows Crystal Spring... | ecosystem: Environmental > Aquatic > Deep subsurface...
TGGACATGGAACCAACCCAGCAGCGGCACTCGTCCTAACGCGGGTAACTTGGAAACCCGAACAATTAACGTTGATCTCAATTCCAACAGTACCATTGAAGTCACCGGAGTCCGCCACACTGGGGAAAATGCACGACTGGACTACATTGAACTGACTGCTGTCAATACTGAACCCTCAAACAACAATAACCCCGTTGCCACAGGGGATGACTACAATGTTGTAGAAGATAATATCCTGACCGTTGCTGCCAATGGAGGAGTTCTCAGCAACGATAGCGATACCGATGGTGATGATTTAACTGTTACTGCTTATGATCATACCTCCACCGCAGGCGGAACGGTTAACGTCAATGTAGATGGTAGTTTGAGTTATATTCCGGTTACGAATTTTGCAGGAATAGATCGCTTTAATTACACAGTTTCGGATGGCAACGGCGGGGTTGATACTGCCACGGTAACCGTTGAAGTCACCCCAGAAAATGACGCACCCGAAGCGGTGGATGATAGTTATAGTTTGGCAAAAAATACAGAACTGACATTTGATGCCACCAGTAATGACAGTGATATTGATGGGGATACCTTAACTATTGATGATTATGACAGCGCTTCTGTTGGAGGCGGAAGCGTCAGTTTAAATGGCGATGGCAGCTTGACTTATATCCCCATGGCGGACTTTACCGGAAATGATAGCTTCACCTACAGCATTAGTGATGGTCAAGGGGGAATAGATACAGCCACAGTTAACTTAACGGTAACGGTGAATGAGGTCAACACAGATCCGGTTCGCATTGAAGCTGAAAACCTCACCTTGGATAATTATGTCGAAGAAACGGGTGATTTTGCTTCTGGTGGAAAACTGATTACACTGGGTTCCAACGGCAATATTGGCAGCGCTAGCCATACCTGGACAGGGTTAGGAGGAGAGTATGAGTTAACTATTGCCTACTTTAATGAAAGCGATGGTGCCAGCAATACCACGGTGAAAGTGGATGGGGTAGAAGTGGATAGTTGGACATGGAACCAACCCAGCAGCGGCACTCGTCCTAACGCGGGTAACTTGGAAACCCGAACAATTAACGTTGATCTCAATTCCAACAGTACCATTGAAGTGACTGGGGTACGCCATACAGGAGAAAATGCACGCCTTGATTTTCTGGAATTGACTCCAGTGTTCACAGAAGCGGATGTGACACCCCCCACGGCTAGTTTAGATGCGACTGCGTTAACGGTTTCACCGGGTTCTAACCTCAATTACAACTTTACTGTCACTCTTACAGATGAGGCGGGAGTGGATGTCAGCAGCCTCGATAGCAATGATATTCAGGTGACTGGCCCCAATGGTTTTAGTCAAACCGCAACGTTGTTGAGTGTAGTAGGCAATGAAGCAACCTATCAAATTCAAGCGCCTACAGAGGGTTGGCAAGAAGATAATTTTGGCAGTTACACCGTTACACTTCAGGCGGATGAAGTCAGTGATATTAACGGCAATTTCATGACAGAAACCTTACTTGGCAACTTCCAAGTGAATGTGGGTGAAACGGTGAGTTATGCTTTCTCAAATCAAGCCATTATTGCCCGACTCGATCAAGATTTTGTCTTCACACCGGAGTTTGAAGATACCCTAGAAATTATGTTATTGGGGGATTCTATTACTCAAGGAAAAGTCAATAATTCTGAACCTGAAGCCGAACGAGAAGGTTATAGAAGATTCCTGTGGGATGCTTTAAATGATTTCGGTTTAGATGTTGATTTTGTCGGATCTCAATCTAATGGAAAAGGCGGTTTTGATCAAGATCATCAAGGACATCCCGGTTGGAAAATTCAGGATTTAGCGAATGGGAAAAGTACCACTCCCAGTAGTGGTATAGATAATTGGATCTCGGCAGAACAGGCACAACCGGATTTAGTGTTAGCCATGGCGGGAACAAACAATGCAGGAAGTAGCGGTTCTACAATTGCTAATTATCTGGATGATTTAATTGGAAAAATCTTTGATAATCCTATATTTAATGGAGAGTTAATAGTCTCTACTATTGCACCTATTCATCCCAATAGTATTTATTATAATTCTCGTCTACCCAATGTGATTGCCTACAATGGTTTAATTCCTGACGTTGTTGAAAGTTATGCAAATCAAGGAGAAGATATTCATTTTGTCGATATTTGGTCAGGAGATTATGCGATCACAGAAGATGATATGACTGTTCCCCCGGCTGATAACGGTTTACATCCCAGTGTCAATGGTTATTATAATATGGCACAAACCTATTACAATGCGATTCTCGATGCTGTGGGAGTAAGGGAATCTGCTAATAATGTTAGCAATATTATTGGTTCTGACTTAGATGATGTAATTGTTGGTAATAATAACAGCAATGAAATCGTTGGTGGCATCGGCGCAGATGAACTCACCGGTAACGATGGCGCTGATGTATTTATCTATGAAACAGCCAACGAAGGTGAAGATATCCTAACAGATTTTAACGCCTCGGAAGGGGATAAAATTCAGATTTCAGCTTCCGGTTTTGGTGGGGGTTTAGAAGCAGGAGTCAGTCTTAGCGATAGTCTGGCAGCCGCAACTGGCGTATTTGTTAGCGGTTCAAATCCTCAAGCAGTTGGTGATAGCGCTAACTTCCTCTATGATAGCGATAGTGGGATTCTTAGCGTTGATATTGATGGGGAAGGCGTTGAAAATGCAGTGACATTGGCAACGTTAACAGGCGCACCTGCACTCGCTTTTAATGACTTGATGATTGCTTAATTTAACCCTTCGTAGAGATGTAAGTTTTAAGGATAGCGATCGCCTGATTTGAGACAATATAGTCAAGGCGATCACTTTTTTATTTCTCTCAATGTCAAATCTCTTTCTCATCTTCTAAAATCAACACTATCGCTTGATTAATAATTTCTGATTTGTTCACCCGCTGTTCTAATTCATCAACATCATAACGTCCTTCTTCAACTTCTAAAGACGCTTGATCAATTGCGTTTAGATAGGCTTCTTCTAGGGTTTCTAGCAGTTCTTCTGTTTTGAGATAATAACCCCCTGCTTTCCGCCGCTTATTTTTTCGTTTAATTTCTCGAACTGAATTCCGAATAGAAACATCCCAGGAACGAGTGGTACGGTTTTCAGCTTGTTGTTTAATCAGATGAATCAGTAAAATAATAGCATGGCTGCGAATATTATTAATAATATCATCTCGACTCATTTCTTCCAGTTCCTTGACAATGGCAAGTGATCCTTGAATATCACCTTTCAGTAATAATTCCTTTAACTCTAGGATTTCTTCCATAATCTAACAAGCCATAAAGGATAACAATATTATAACGATTGTGTTGCCTGAAAAGGTGATGGCTGATGAAGAGTTGAACTATTACCCACTTTCAAGTACAATCCAGGGCAAATCGTTCATTGAATTGGGATAAGCGTTGAAAAGACTCCAACACTTCTGGCAAAACCCCCGACTTTTCTGGTTGACTGCTAGCCTTACTATATCACTCATTTGTAGCCTTTGGGCGCTTTCTAAAGTCGTGAATGCGGAGTACACCATTCATGATGATGCGCGATCGCATATTGTTTGGATGTTCCGATTTATTGATCCAAACTTATTTCCCAATGATATTATTTTCGACTACTTTCAATCGGTTGCACCGATTGGATATGCTACTTTTTACAAAGCTTTTGTAACAATTGGAATTCATCCTTTAACCTTAAACCAATTATTACCCACTCTATTAGGATTAATCACTACAGGTTATTGTTTTGTAGTCTGTTTTCAAATTTTACCCATTCCTGTAGCTGGATTTTTATCAACGTTATTTCTTAATCAAAATCTCTGGCTTAGAGATGACCTGATTTCAGCGACACCGAGAGCTTTTTTCTATCCCCTTTTTTTGGCTTTTTTGTACTATACATTAAAACAATCTCGTCTAGGAATTGCCATTACGATTGCTTTATTAGGGGCATTTTATCCCCAAGCTGTTTTGTTGGCAGTGGGTGTTTTAATTATTCAAAGCCTTTGGGAATTTGATTCTCCTTCAAAGATTCTGAAGTCTCAATTTCATTGTCTGATTATAGGTTTAACAGTTGGCTTTTTTGTCTTGCTTCCTTATGTAATTCATCCCTCAGAATATGGTTCAATTATTACGTTAGCAGAAGCTAAAACTTTACCAGATTTTTATCCGGGTGGACGTGCTTCTTTTTTTACTGATAATTTATTTGATTTTTGGATAACTGGCGATCGCTCCGGTTTTTTCCCTCAAGAATGGTTTAACAAAGGTTTTCCACCCCCTCAAATATTTTTGGGTTTACTACTTCCTGTTTTATTAAAATTACCCCATCAATTTACCCTCACTCATAAAATAAATAAAAATCTTTTCATTCTTCCTCAATTATTATTAACCTCAACAACACTGTTTTTTTTAGCTCATCTTCTTCTCTTTAAATTACATCATCCTAGCCGCTACAGCCAACATAGTCTACGAATTATTTTTGCAATTGCAGCCGGCATTACAGTGACCCTAGTTTTAGATAAAATCCGCTCTCAAATTTCCTGGAAAAAAACTAAAATTTCTGTTAAGTTAGGGATTATTTTTTTAGGATTTTTTTTATTATGTTATCCCAGTTTACTTCAGGTATTTCCTCGAACAAATTATATTCTTGGTAAACATCCATTGCTTTATGAGTTTTTTGCACTTCAACCGAAAGAGATTCGTGTGGCTTCTTTTATTCGAGAAGTCAATAATATTCCTGCATTTTCCCAACGTTCTATATTAATTGGATCTGAATATTTTCTGCCTTATCATAAAAAGTATTATACTGAACTCAGCCAAAGGGGAAAAGATTTAATCTTAGCCCAATACAGCTCAAACATTAAAGAGGTTCAACATTTTATTAAACAGTATAATATTGATTTTTGGATGATTCAAACCCATGCATTTTCTGTAGACTATATCAAACAAAATAATCAAATTTTTCAACTCAATACTGAAGCAGCAATAACCGTTCAGAATAATTTAGAGGCGGGGATTAAGCCAATCTTATCAACTTTGATCAAAGATTGTACAGTGCTACAGATTAACGATATTATAGTTTTGGAAGCCCAGTGTATTTTGAATAAAAACGAGTTAAATTAATGTGGATCAATCAACTTCACTCATTTCTCATATCTCCCCTTGCCAAAACCTCTCGCTCTCGTCTAATATTTTGGTGGGTTCTCAGTCTAACCTTTACTGTCATTTATGGCTTTTTATCCCTACAACAAGCATTTAATCAACCTAATTTAGTTCAGGACGATGCCAGACAACACGTGTTCTGGATGTTAAGATTTATTGATGCTGATTTATTTCCCAATGATTTAATTGCAGATTACTTTCAATCGGTTGCACCGGCTGGATATACAACAGTTTATAAAATTGCTAATTTTATTGGTGTTGAACCTTTGGTATTTTGTCGAATTGTTCCAGTAATTTTAACACTCATTTCTACGATTTACTTTTTTTTATTTTGTCTAGAACTTTTACCCATTCCCTTTACAGGATTTGTCGGATCATTAATCCTGAATCAAGTGATGTGGTTGAAAGATGATCTAGCTTCAGGCACACCAAGAGCGTTTATTTACCCTGTTTTTATTGCCTTTTTATATTATTTAGCCCGACAGTCAATTTTAGGGGTAGGAATTACCGTTGCCTTGATTGGATTATTTTATCCTCAATATATTTTTGTAGCCGCGGGAATCTTAATTCTCAGAAATATTTACAAACCTTTACTGATTAATATAAAAGTTAGCTTTGTTGGTTTAAGTATTGCTTGTATCATTGTGTTAGCTTATGCTTTGAAAACCTCAGAATTTGGCCCTGCAATTACCCGCGCTGAGGCGATGCAATCTTTAGAATTTTTTCCCAATGGTAGAAGTATGTTTTTTCATGAAAACCCTTGGGATTTTTGGCTGACGGGCAGACGGAGTGGAATGTTTCCAAAATCTTTATTTACACCCGTGACTCAATGTTTAGGTTTGTTACTCCCTTTTTTGATTTATTTTCGTTCTGTGTTTCCAATCGTCAATTATATTAATTCAAAAATATGGATTCTTTTACAATTACTAATTTCCTCCGTTACCCTGTTTTTTCTGGCTCATGCAATGCTATTTAAACTGCACTTACCGAGTCGCTACACCGGATTAAGTTTTAGGATTATTATTGCTACAGCTACAGCAATTGTAATTACAATTATTTTAGAATTATGCTTTAGGGTGTTAGAATATCAAGATTTTAAGCAGTTAACTCCTTTTAATTTATGTAAGTCTGGACTTTCTTTAGGATTAATCAGTATAATTTTAGCCGCTTTATTACTCTATCCCAGTTGGGTTCCATACTTTCCATTAGTGAAATACAGAGAAGGGGAAGCCGTTGAAATTTATACATTTTTTCAACAGCAACCGAAAGATATTATGATAGCCTCCTTATCGGGAGAAGTGAATCAAATTCCAACTTTTGCTCATCGTTCAATTTTGGTAGGACGAGAATATATGATCCCTTATCAAGTGGGTTATTATCGTCAAATCAATCAAAGAATGATTGATTTATTGCAAGCTCATTATAGTCCAGATCTTAAGGATGTTAAAAATTTGGTTCAAACCTATGGTGTTGATTTTTTCTTGATGGAACGTTACGCTTTTACTCCAGAGTATTTTCAGAATAATGATTGGATGATGGAGTTTGCAGCCGGACAACAAGCTGTGGCACAACTCAAAGCGGGAACAATTCCTGGGTTAGTGACGACTGTAGACCAATGTTCTGTCTTTGAGAATCAGACCTGGATTATCTTAGATGCCAACTGTCTGATCAATCTGTAATCTCCTTCCAAGCTATTGTCACAGGCAATCGTCAAGAGTGTTGAATGAATCTTCACGGGTTGACAATAAGATCAAATGAGTGGTACTTGACAAATAACGTCAAAAACTTAATGTGATTTAATATTTGATCCTGTTCCAATCTTTCAAAATTGCGTTACCTTACAGAATAAGGACAGGCATTGGAGTGTTAAATTTACTGCCAAAAGATCGGCAATCCCGGCAAGGGAATCTATTTGAAGAACACTCACACTGTTTAGCCTCGATTAATATCACCGCTTGCACTTCCCTCAGCATTGAACATAGAGATTCAAATCTCTGTTGGGTTATTCTCATTCTATTAACCCAACTCTGCTGTGCAAACAGCAGCTATTTAAATCACTTGAGTCGGGTTGAAGCCACTCCCTTGGAAGTTACTTCTGACTGCAATTGCATTGGAGTGAAGCCCAGACCAAGGGTGGTTTGATAGTTTTGAGGTGATCATGAAGTCTATCAAAAGTGATGGCGTTGTTTGAGTCATCGGTTAAGCTATTGTAATGGAGTGAAATGCAGCAACGAGCTGAATGATCACAGCGTTATGAAATGGCTTTTCCTACAGCAACAGCTTTTTGGCATTCATGGCTTAAAGTGTTATGGTATGAAAGCTATCAAGATCAATTGACGGGAGACAGAGGCTATGTCTAGTGTCGTTCTCAGCCATCGAGATTGGTAGTTGACTGCAACAGTACTTTTGTGAGTGTGTAGAATAGAAAAAATTGATCACACAATGGGGTGAACAAGTTATTTTAGATCAGGAGTTGTTGCAGTTTAGAATTTTCTTGATTAAACTTGAACATTAGCAACGGCTAATGCTAGATTGCACTCCAACTGATTTCAGTTTGACCCAACTCACTTTAGATCATTTATTACTGGCAACGCACTTGAATCAACTGTAATGAGCTTATGCCTTCAAAGAAATTGAGTCTTGTTGAGTCCGTTCATACAGGTTCTGACAATCAAGATTTTCTCCTAATAGACAACAGTAAGTCGATGGATCACCTCATGATTTGATCATCAATGGCGTTTGCTAAAATAGTTATAGATGAGCTAAAAAAAGCTTTAACTTCATTTCCCACGAGGGAAATTACACCTCTTTTGTCAGAGGATTAACAAAGGGTTCATGATCATGATGTTGATTTCCAGCAACCGGGTCAACGCTCATGGAACCGACTGCAAATAATTGCCCGAGCAATGGTTTTTGACAAACGTGCATTTTTGGTAAGGAAAGCTAAAATTGAGGAAGGTGTGGGAAGTGTTCCACGATTTTCCCTAGACGTTTTTCTTGTCAACGTTATACCCTGAGTGACACCTGAGTGACTCAGTTTGTTCAGACAGGTGTTTCACACCTGCATTAAATTGTAAACTTGCTAAACTGTCTTCAGAGAAGCAAGCCCCTAATTGTTTAAAGAATTCTTGCATTGAGGAGCACGAGGAACGCGGCATGATCCAGACGAATAACGGACTCGCAACCACCATCGAGCCTGACATGAATGCTCTACTTCAGAACTCATCAGCATCTGAACATGGATTAGATTTATTGATTAACGATGATGACATCGATCTCAGCGATGATGATTTAGAGTCTTCTACAGAGGAAGCAGATAGTAAATCCGGAAAAGCGACAAAATCCCGTCGTCGGACTCAAACTAAAAAGAAACACTACACAGAAGATTCCATTCGGCTTTACCTGCAAGAAATTGGTCGAATTCGTTTGCTCCGGGCAGATGAAGAGATTGAACTGGCTCGTAAAATTGCTGATTTACTTGAGTTAGAGCGGATTCGGGAACGATGGATCGAACATAATCACCGCGAACCCAGCACAGAAGAATGGGCAGATACAGTGGATATGCGGTTAGCTGAGTTTCGTCGCCGCCTCTATCATGGCAGACGGGCAAAAGACAAAATGGTGCAGTCTAACTTGCGTCTGGTGGTGTCAATTGCGAAAAAATACATGAACCGAGGCTTGTCTTTCCAAGACTTGATTCAAGAAGGCAGTTTAGGACTAATTCGGGCAGCCGAAAAATTTGACCACGAAAAAGGCTACAAATTTAGTACTTATGCCACTTGGTGGATTCGTCAGGCAATTACCCGAGCGATCGCGGATCAATCCCGTACCATTCGGCTTCCGGTTCACCTGTATGAGACGATTTCTCGCATTAAGAAAACCACAAAGTTATTATCTCAGGAAATGGGTCGCAAACCCACTGAAGAAGAAATCGCCACTCGTATGGAAATGACTATCGAGAAGCTGAGATTTATTGCCAAATCCGCTCAGTTACCCATTTCTTTAGAAACACCCATCGGTAAAGAAGAAGATTCTCGCTTGGGAGACTTCATTGAGTCGGATGGTGAAACCCCTGAAGATCAAGTCTCTAAGAATCTTCTCAGGGAAGATCTTGAAAGTGTTCTGGATACTTTAAGTCCTCGGGAACGGGATGTGTTACGGCTGCGTTATGGGTTAGATGATGGTCGCATGAAAACGTTAGAAGAAATTGGTCAGATATTCAATGTGACACGGGAACGGATTCGTCAAATCGAAGCAAAAGCGCTACGGAAACTCCGTCACCCCAATCGCAATAGCATCTTGAAAGAATATATCCGATAGGGAATTATTCGTTCTTCGTTATTGGTCATTCGTTCTTCGTTATTGGTCATTCGTTCTTCGTTGTTTGTTATGTATCATTATGTATCAAATGACTGGGAACAAAGAACCAATGACGAAACAGCCCAGTCTCCCTCCCTTTAATGACCGGATTAATTTACAATTCTTTACTATTTCAAGAGGTGTCGGTTGGGTAGAACGAAGTGTTGGCGTAGTCAAGCATCGCCAATAACCCAATAACCCTTTGTTTTTCTCTTCCCAGAGTGACTGAAGAGGGTTAATCTATCTTTTGGCGGATTAATTTACAATTCGTTACTATTTAAGGTGTGATTCACTGAGTTAAAAACAAGAAATTATGGTACTATTCGGCTTTAAGAAAAAAGCAGCGATGCCGTCACCTGAAGAAGCGTTACCAGGACGGCAGACAGAAATGCCCGTTCCGGAGCGTCATTTTGTTAATGGGAATCCCCTCAAACCCCCTTATCCCGAAGGCATGGAAATGGCACTGTTTGGATTGGGATGTTTTTGGGGGGCAGAACGGAAGTTTTGGCAGCAAGAAGGTGTGTTTTCCACAGCGGTGGGATATGCAGCCGGATATACCCCTAACCCCACTTACAAGGAAGTCTGTAGCGGGATGACGGGTCATAACGAAGTGGTACGGGTGGTGTTTGATCTCAGCGTTATTAGCTACGAACAACTGTTAAAAGTCTTCTGGGAAAGCCATAACCCGACTCAGGGAATGCGTCAAGGAAATGATACTGGCACCCAATATCGTTCTGGAATTTATGTCTACTCTGAGGCACAACGTCAGCTGGCTGAAGCTTCAAAAGCGGCTTATCAGGAAGCATTAAAGGCTAAGGGATATGATGAAATTACCACTGAAATTTTAGAGGCTCCTGAATTCTACTACGCTGAAGATTATCATCAACAATATTTAGCGAAAAATCCAGGGGGTTATTGTGGCTTAGGGGGAACCGCTGTTGAACTTCCTGACTTTTCTGCTACTTCTGCTTAATTTCCCTTTTCTTCTATTGTGATCCGGGAAACCGATTAAGAACATATCAAAATTGACACAGGAGAGATGTTCAATGCAGAATATCTCTTTTTTTCTTGGCAGAAAAAATGTTATACTAATTTTACTGAGTAATACCCACCATCAAGCGGGAAAAATCTAGAATATAACAACAGCTTGAAGAGAGGGTGGCAGCATCAATTTAAAGGGATAGGTAGCTTTTGACGCTCCTTCGCCGTAGAACGGCGGGGATTCTTGGTTCATCAAGGTCAAAATTCATCCTGAGCTGACCCTACCCTATGAAATATCAAATTTGATCATGACCAGAACAATGGTAGCGTCTCCTTGTGCCATTTACTGATCGCTGAACTGGATTGAGTCCTTAGACTTAATATTAATTAATGTCCGGATCACCCTAATCAAGGTTCAGTAATAAGCAGTAAATCAAAATTTCTGCCGATTTGGACTGGTAACGTGGGTACTATGACGTTACAATAAAGTCAACTAACCGATACAAAACTTAAAGGAGGTGACACACATGGTGAAGCTACAGCAAAATCACTCCAAAAAAGTTCAACTGAGTGATAGTGTAATGGTTCTCACGCCTCTCGATGAAAGCTGTATTCCGGCATTGCGGGCTGGATTTGCTGGGTATACTGCCAATCCCCGTTGGAATGCGGTCAAGTTTCATGCTTGGAAAACAGGTCGTCAGTGGCGACAAGCCTATTCTCAAGGCACAATGGTGGTGCGTTCTACAGATTCGTTGTTAGTGCCTGTAGAAGAAGCCGAAATTCCGTTGGTTGAGGAACCCACTCCGTCTCCCAGTTTGTCCAAATGGTATCAACGAATTCCATTGCTTTTGCCCTCTCATAACCCTCAACACTCTGAGGAGTTAACACTCGCGTGAATGATTAATTTTCCCCAGCGTCAAAACCTGGGGACTTTTGCTTTCAGGGGAAACCTAGCTATCTAGGACTTAGGAGAGGCGAGAACACGACTATCTTTAGGTTCCCAACACACATAAATCGGTGTTTCAAAATGCGGTAAGGACTCTCCAGTAGTGTGCTGTTGAACAACAATCTGCTCTCCAGACAATAACTGTACAATAAACTGCATGTGAGTGCCTAGGTACATCACGTTGCTGAGTTTTCCTTCCAAACAGTTAAGCTTACCCCCCATCGGATATAAACTCAGAGACATTTTTTCAGGTCGGACACTGACAAGCACTTCCATTCCTGAGCGCAGTTCCATTTGAGGCGAATCACTCCCAGGATATTTAGGGGTTTCAACTTGAATTTTTAAACCACTAGGAGTAATAATCAGTTGACTGGATGCATCCACTGATTCAACTTCACCTTTTAACAAATTGGTATCCCCAATAAAATCGGCGATAAAAGCGGTTTGAGGATACTCATAAATTTCATGGGGTGTGCCAATTTGTTCAATTCTACCGTCCTGCATCACCGCAATCCGATCTGATAAACTCATGGCTTCTTCTTGGTCGTGAGTCACCATTACAAACGTTAGCCCCAAGTTGCGATGTAAATTCGATAGTTCCATTTGCATTTGTTTTCGCAACTTTAAATCAAGCGCCCCTAAGGGTTCATCCAGTAATAACACCGCTGGACGATTCACTAAGGCGCGGGCTAAAGCCACCCGTTGCTGTTGTCCACCCGAGATCTGACTCGGATAACGAGTGGCAAATTTCTCCATTTTAACCAGCTTTAAAGCTTCCTGAACCTGATCTTCAATCTCGGCTTGACTTTGTCGCTTAATGCGTAAACCAAAAGCAATGTTTTCTCGAACGTTTAAATGGCTAAATAAAGCGTAACTTTGGAAAACAGTATTGACAGGACGGCGATAAGGGGGAACTTGATTCATCGAGTGACCCTGAATCAACACCTCACCGGCAGATGGGCTTTCAAATCCTGCAATTAACCGCAACGTGGTGGTTTTTCCACAACCCGAAGGGCCTAAGATGCTAAAAAACTCACCTTGCTTAATATCCAGGTCAACGCCTCGAACGGCAGTTTCACCATTGAATACTTTGAAGACTTTACGAAGTTCTACATCCAGTTGAGGTCCGGTTCCATTCGCACCTTGATTGTGGGGATGATGGGTTGCCGCTTGCAGCATGATTGCAACTTTGGGGGAAATGTCTTTCTTTAAAGCTTATCCGATGAAATCAGGACTGACAAGTTATCCGCTCTCAGGTGTTAGTTGTCGTGGGTGTAGCGTAGGCGTAGCTAATTATCAACTGTTCCCTGTTGGATAGGCGAATTGGCGTATTCTGATTCCTCAAAAATGGATTCTTTTTGGGATTTCATATAAGAAAAGAGGGAAACTTCCCTCTTCACTTCAACTCATTTTCAGTGATGAATTCACCGGACTTACTCAGATTCCATATCGACGGAGTCTACCGCTTCATCACCTATAGCTTCGGTTTCAACAACTGAGTCTGCCTCTGCTACTTCTGAAGTTTCTGCCTCTGTAGAGTCTGCCGCTTCATCGACATCCGCTTCTACAGACTCTGCTGTTGTGGGGATTTCTTCATCTTCAGTTGCTGAAGGAATTTCATCTGTTGCTTCAGTCGCTGCGTTATCTTCTGTTAAAGGAATACCTTGTTGTTCAGCCAGCATTTTCTCCCGGAATTTAGCCGCCATCTCTTCTGCTTTGTCATAGACTAAATCCGGATTTTTCACCATATCTCCGGGTTCGGGTTCTAATTGCTTCGTAGACAAGGAAATGCGGCCTCGGTCTGCATCCAGGTCAATAATCATGACCTTCACTTCATCATTGACGTTGAAGACGCTGTTGGGCGTATCGATATGGTCGTGAGAAATTTCTGAAATGTGAAGCAAGCCACTGACCCCGCCAATGTCGATGAAAGCACCATAAGGCTTGATCCCACGGACTGTACCGATCACCACTTCTCCCACTTCGAGGCGGTTCATCTTCCGTTCAACTAAGGCGCGTCGATGACTTAAGACTAAGCGATTTCGATCTTCATCCACTTCCAGAAACTTTAAGGGAAGTTCTTCGGCGACGAGATCTTCTTTGGGTTTGCGGGTACTGATATGAGACCCAGGGATAAAGCCCCGTAGCCCTTCAATCCGAACCAGTGCGCCACCTCGGTTTGTGGCAAACACTTGAGAACGGACGGTTGCATCTTCGGCTTGTAGTTGTCGAACCCGTTCCCAAGCGCGCATATACTCAATCCGACGAATGGATAGGGTAAGCTGTCCATCTTCGTTTTCATCGGTGAGGATAAAGAATTCTCGGGTTTCGTTAGATTGTAAAACTTCATCCGGACTTTCAACCCGGTTAATTGACATTTCCTGTAAAGGAATGTAAGCTGCGGTTTTAGCACCAATATCAATCAGAGCGCCTCTGGGTTCGATACTGAATACTGTTCCAGGAACCACATCTCCTGGGCTGAAATGATAGTCATATTGATCGAGTAAGGCGGCAAAATCTTCATGAGTAAAGCTTACCGTTGTTTCTTTGGTTATCTGATTGATCATGCGAGTGTTTCCTAGATTTTCTCTCCCTAATGGTTTAGGTTGGAAAGAGGGTGGAATGGGGGGAGCTGAGCTTGACAATATTCTGTGATGATTTAATCTAAATCATGATGGGCTTAGCGGTTTCAACGATGGTCACGCCATACTCTACAATTGTTCCCCCTAGTTCAAAGAGATCAAGGGGGTGAGTCCTTAAGCCGGGTTAAGCAGTCTAAAAAAACGACTGGTTGCCTCAACGCTTGTGATAGTTTTCTATCACCGTGAGATTTAAACTGTAGAAATTTGACACAGTGAAAATCTTTTGGCTGGATGATCCAACAATGACTGCACGGCGTAGATCACTATCCCCTCAGCTTGAAAGCGACTGGGGAATACTTGCAGGAAGACTGTTTCCACTCTCAGGTGTGCGTGTTCCCTCTCTATAGCCCTGTCGGGCATGGCTTCGCTAGGGTCAGCATTCCCTTCGTCGGGAAACCCGACCGGGGTCTGACCGCTGGGGGAAGCGCAAATCACGCCTAGTCGCACCGCCCTCTTGGTGCGCGTTCCTTAGCGCTTTGAGAAAGCGCAGGGTCACACCGCTGTTTGAATGTCTCGCAATCAAGACCATCTTTCTTGTTGACGCGGAACGCCCTGACGGGGATGTGTTTTGCCCGCCTTGATTGGTCGTTGACTCTGGGTGGATTTGATGAATTTTAACCGTTGGCGAAGCCCCTGTGCGGTAGCACATATTTCTACAGTTTTTAGTTAACGGTTGACAACCCCAAACTGATTTCATGAGTGCAGTGATTAACGCTGACTCAATTGAGTATTGTTTGAGGATGTTGTCTCAATCAGTCCCCACCCCATCACCCTCTGAATTGTTCAACAGAATTATCCTAGAAGTTTCTCCAGGGGAGATTGAGATCGCCTGCAAATCAATGCATAAAGCTGACCTGAAGCTAGGTAAGTCAATTGAACTTAGAGCACATCTATTATGCCACACTCCTTTCAGTTTTGTGTCAATTTTAGATCAAAGATAGTATTGTACCCTAATTTACAGTCAAATCATGCAAGGCACTTTTAGGAGCGAATGAGGGAGGTTGAGCAAGCTGAAGGAGAGGCAGAGGCTTGATGCACAGTTGGGTTTAAACCGCTAGCGTCCAGAGGATCTGAAACCGCTTGGGGGGTTTGAGTTGTCTCTGTTGGAGGATGATTTTGTTTAAATTGAGCCAAAGTATCCACAAAATCTCGAATTCCTTGAAACTGGCGATAGACAGAAGCAAAGCGAATATAAGCGACTTCACTGATCTGTTTTAGCTGTTCTAAGGCTAACTCTCCAATTTGCTGACTGCTGACTTCCCGTAATGAGCGTTGCTGAAATTCAATTTCAATATCATTAATAATGGTTTCTAATTCTGCAGCGGTAATTCCTGTTTTTTCACAAGCTCTCACCAAACCCCGTAATAACTTTGCCCGTTCAAACGACTCTCGTTTTCCATCCCGTTTAATGACGGTGACCGGAACCCGTTCAATCCGTTCGTATGTAGTGAATCGATGCTTACAATTTAAGCATTCCCGGCGGCGGCGAATACTTTTACCGGAGTCGGCTGAACGGGATTCTAAAACCCGACTACTGGTATGCTGGCAAATTGGACATTGCATAAACTCATATTGTTATTGTGTGAGAATCACTCAATGGGTTAGACTCTGTTTTTCCGAGAAGGTTAAGTGATCAAGACTCAGTCCTGAATTAAAGTCCTTGGAGACTTCCCCTAGGCAGACTCTTCATCAAGATTAAACCCTCATCACTCAACCCGAACTTCATGTCGGAATGGAGATCTAAACTGTTATTTTCCAATCCGAGGCGGTTCCCGGAAAGCAATTGCAAAAAACAGTACTCCCAGTGATAATGCTAAAACCAGAATATAGGCAGCACTTTCCATATCAATTTCCTAACGGTTTGATTTCTTTACCAGTTTACCAGTCTAGAAGCAAAAAAAGTCTAACGAGACAACTTTAAAGTTGAAAATTCGTTAGACTTTAAGGTTTATTGTCCTAAGACAAGCTGCAAAAACCGCGATGTCTTAAGATAAAACGGGGTTTTACTTCGTCCGAGTCGTGGGGTCTCCCACTTTCGCAAAGAAGCCCCATTCCACTTGTTCTTCAATATCGGCTTCAATTCCAGCAAATACATCACGGAATAATGTCCGAGAACCATGCCAGATATGACCAAAGAAGAATAACAAGGCAAAGCAAGCATGAGCAAATGTAAACCATCCACGAGTACTGGTACGGAATACCCCGTCAGACCCTAAGGTTTCCCGGTCAAAGTCAAAGGGTTCTCCTTGCTGAGCTAAACGAGCATATTTCTTGACGGAAGCAGGGTCAGTAAAGGTTTGACCATCTAATGCACCGCCATAGAAGCTAACTGTAATACCTGCTTGTTCAAAGCTATTCCGAGATTCTGCCCGACGGAACGGAATATCCGCCCGAACCACACCCTCTTCATCGGTTAAAATCACGGGGAAGGTTTCAAAGAAGTTGGGTAAGCGTCTGACGCTGAGTTCCCGGCCGTCTTCATCCTTGAATACAGGGTGACCGAGCCAAGCTTCTGCAATGCCATCCCCATCATTCATGGGGCCAACCCGGAACAGACCGCCTTTAGCGGGGCTATTCCCTACATAATCGTAGAATGCTAGCTTTTCAGGAATTTGAGACCAGGCTTCACTGGCGCTGTCGCCTTGGGCTAAACTGGTTTGTACCCGACGCTGAATTTCTTGTTGGAAATAACCACTATCCCACTGATAACGAGTGGGGCCAAATAATTCAATCGGTGTGGCGGCTGACCCATACCACATGGTTCCAGCAACCACGAAGGCGGCAAAGAACACGGCAGCAATACTACTAGAGAGAACCGTCTCAATGTTCCCCATCCGTAGCGCTTTGTAAAGCCGTTGCGGCGGACGTACAGAGAGGTGGAACAGACCAGCAATAATGCCGACAATTCCCGCTGCAATGTGGTGGGCGACAATTCCCCCAGAATTAAAGGGGTTAAAGCCTTCAGGCCCCCAGGCGGGTGCAACGGGTTGGATACTTCCCGTCAGTCCGTATGGATCTGAGACCCACATTCCAGGGCCAAATAGCCCAGTCAAGTGGAAGGCTCCGAAGCCAAAGCAAAGTAGACCCGACAAGAATAAGTGAATGCCAAACATTTTTGGCAAGTCTAAAGCCGGTTCTCCAGTCCGAGGATCGGTAAAGAGTTCTAAATCCCAATAAACCCAGTGCCAAACGGCTGCTAGGAATAAGAGTCCTGAGAGAATAATGTGAGCGGCTGCAACCCCTTCAAAAGACCAAAAACCGGGGTTGGTTGCGGCTTCTCCTGTGAGGCTCCATCCGCCCCAGGACTGGGTTACCCCAAGCCGTGCCATGAAAGGCATCACAAACATTCCCTGCCGCCACATTGGGTTTAAAACAGGATCAGAAGGATCGAAAATTGCCAGTTCATATAAAGCCATTGAACCTGCCCAGCCAGCGACTAGGGCAGTGTGCATTAAATGTACAGAAATCAGCCGTCCTGGGTCATTCAGAACCACTGTATGTACACGATACCAGGGTAGTCCCATTGACTACGCTCCTCCTCAATGATAAAGGTGTACGACGTTGTTATATTGCATGTTCATAGATCCCCTTAGCAGAAACGAGAGAATGATTTATTCTTCGTTGCGACGGTTTCCAATGAACGGTTAACAACCCTGATTAGTCTCTTTTGAAATTAAAAAGACTTTTTGAAGTCAGGTCAAGAAAGTTAACGAGATTTGACATTCCTCGGACAGTTAGCCTAGCCTGTGGCTTGCCCAGTGTCACGAGGATTCTTGTTTCATGGGGAGTCTAAGGACTTTACCCTCTACAAGCTTACACCGACTGTCGAACGGCGTGTAAATAAAACTTATTTAAAGAAGTGTATCGATTGTTAGAGCCAATTGCAAGAGGCAGAGTGAAATCAAGTCAGAAGTTAGAAGTCAGAAGTCAAAAGTTAAAACCCAACTCCTGCCTGCTGCCTGCTGCTCCCTGCCTCCCTCTAATAACCAATAACCAAAAATGAATGACTCTCTTCCCTCAACGCCCCACAATTTTTAAGCCTTCTTTGAAGTGAGAGATGGTTGTAATGACGGCAATCCCAAAATAAAACAGCCGAATTCCCCAAAAGCAAATTCCCATAATTAAATTAATTAGGGTAGGGGGAATGCCACTGAATTTGACAAATTTTGAGTTGACCTGTTTTTCTAGTTTTTCTAAGTCTTCCATCTGAGCAGTCCGAGTGGGAATCATCGGAAATTGACCAGTATAGAGATAAAATCCAAAGACCCCATCATGATTGACTCGTCGGTCTAAAAATGAATTAGCGATTTGCTGGGCTTGCGTTTTTGGGATGCCATCATCAATCACAATATCGTTAATCCAAAGGTCATATTTCACAAATTGAGGAATGGCAATAATCACCGGAACTAAAACCACTAAAAATCCAGCGCTAATTTTACGTCCGTTACGAGTAGGGAGTAAGGCGGTGGCTAAACCAAAACCCATTCCCACCACGGCAAAAACCAGTAAATTGAGTAAGTCAATCAGTTCTAAACCCCGCAGTAAATCCCCAAAAATAAAGATGGGATAGATAAAATTATGGGCTAGTACCAGAGCAATGACTTTGAGGGTGGCAGCAATTCCGACTAAAATCACGGCACAAACGCCATAGCCGAGAGCGCCTACGATGGATAAGCCGAACTGCTGAGTTTTTTTTAACAACTGCATTGAATCACCAGCAAACTGAGGGGTGAGCTTCGATTGAGGTGTCTCAACCTAAGTTAAGGATTGCTGGGTGGATTGAGTCAAGAGGGCGATCGCATCCCAATCAGGGAAAGACTGACCATCAACGGCTAACCAGAGCAGATACTCAATATTCCCCGCAGGACCTTGAATCGGTGACGCGGTTAGACCCCGATACTTCCATCCCAGCGCTTGCGCGGCACGACCCACTTGAGCAATGGCATCGGCTTGTGCAGTAGTATCTCGCACAACCCCTTTTTTGCCAACCCGCCCCCGGCCCACTTCAAACTGAGGTTTGACTAGAAGGACGATTTCACGGGGGCATTGCAGCAGTTCCCACAAGGCGGGTAAAATTTTGGTTAAGGAAATAAAAGAGACGTCAGCCACTGCAAAATCAGCTTGCTCAGACTCCGGGGTATCAGCCCCATAAAGTTCATCCGGAGTCAAATATCGTAAGTTAGTCCGTTCTTTTAAAATGACCCGTTCATCATTCCGCAGTCCCCAGTCTACCTGACCATAACCCACATCAATCCCATATACTCGTTTGGCTCCATGTTTTAGGAGACAGTCGGTAAACCCCCCAGTAGAAATTCCGCCATCAATACAGATACGGTCTTTAACATTAATTTGAAACTTTGTCAAGGCTTTTGCTAACTTTTCTCCCCCCCGAGACACATAAGGGGGACGTTGTTTGAGTTGAATATCTGCATCGGTTTCAACTTCTGTACCGGGTTTATCAATCAGTTGTTGATTGACTCGAATTTCTCCCGCCCGAATTAAACGTTGCGCTTGCTGGCGAGAAGAACAGAGGTGACGTTCTACCAATAATGTATCGAGTCGTTGTTTAGCCAAGATTTGTTTAGGGGATAGGCAGTAGGGAGTAGGGTGTTGGATTAAGGTTAAACAGAGGGTATGGGATTTAAATGCGTGAACATCTGAATGCCTGAATGGGTCACTAGCGCACTGCCCTACACCTCACACCCTAAACCCTACACCCTCCTACTTTGACAGGAATTAAATATCCTTTTCACTCAACTCTGCGATCATATAATCGAAGGGTCGATCAAGGTAATCTCCCACTTCAATCCCGGCTTCAGCCACTTTTTCCCGCACCAGATCTTTCAGAATGCCGATGCCATAAACCGTTGGCCCGATGGGAACTCCCAAAGAATTGTAGGTTTCCCGTAATCCTTCCAGAACTCGCTCATCGAGAACATCTGTATTCCCTGCTACCAACGCATAGGTGGCATAACGCAGATAATAATCCATATCCCGCAAGCAAGCAGCATAACGGCGAGTGGTGTAGGCATATCCACCCGGGCGAATCAGTTCAGGAATCTCATCAAACAGTTGAGATCCGGCTTGCTTCACCAATGCGGCTGCATTTCCATTAATCACCGTTGCCGCTTGTACCCGTGCAGTTCCGGATTGAAAGTAAGACTTTAACTGATCCAGACCATCGCGATCTAAATATCGGCCTGTGGTATCGTAATTTCTTATGAGACTCGTGACTGTGTCCCGCATAAAGTAAATCTCCTTATAATATCTTTCAATTATTCTCAGTCACGTCGTGCTAGAGTGTAACACTCGATACAAAACTTAACTAATCTGAGTCATTATGATTAGCCAGATGTTTGCTATTTTGCCATAAGGTATTCAGTTCGCTTTCTAAAATTAAGAAAAATTAAGGAGAATGATATGCCCGAGACCGCCCAAGAAGTCCTCAGTATGATTCAAGATCAAAACATTCAGATGATTGATCTGAAATTTATAGACATGCCTGGGACATGGCAACACTTAACGATTTATCAAGATCAATTAGACGAAAGTGGTTTTATCGACGGTGTGCCGTTTGATGGTTCTAGTATTCGCGGTTGGAAAGCCATCAACGAATCAGATATGGCAATGGTTCCCGATCCGAAAACCGCTTGGATCGATCCGTTTATGAGTGAACCCACCCTCAGCCTCATTTGTAGCATTAAAGAACCCCGTACCGGCGAATGGTATAGCCGTTGTCCCCGTGTGATTGCCCAGAAAGCTATTGACTATCTGATTTCAACTGGGATGGGAGATACGGCATTCTTTGGCCCGGAAGCGGAATTCTTTATCTTTGATGATGTCCGCTTTGATCAAACCCAAAGCAGTGGCTACTACTATGTAGATTCCGTTGAAGGGCGTTGGAACTCGGGTAGAGAAGAACCCGGCGGTAACTTAGCCTACAAACCCGGATACAAACAAGGGTACTTTCCTGTTGCACCGACAGATACCTTCCAAGACATCCGCACAGAAATGTTGCTCACCATGATGAAATGTGGTGTCCCCATTGAAAAGCATCACCACGAAGTGGCAACAGGCGGTCAGTGTGAGTTAGGTTTCCGTTTCGGAACCTTAATTGAAGCGGCCGATAACCTGATGATCTACAAATATGTGATCAAAAATGTCGGTAAGAAATACGGCAAAACCATTACCTTCATGCCGAAACCGGTCTTTAATGATAACGGTTCTGGGATGCATACTCACCAGTCAATCTGGAAAGATGGTCAAGCCCTATTCTATGGCGATAAATACGCCGATTTAAGTGAATTTGGCTTACACTACATTGGTGGAATTCTGAAGCACGCCCCGGCGCTGCTCGCCTTCTCTAACCCTAGCACCAATTCCTACAAACGCTTAGTTCCTGGTTTTGAAGCACCCGTAAACTTAGCCTATTCTCAGGGTAACCGTTCTGCCTCCGTGCGGATTCCGTTAACCGGTTCTAATCCCAAAGCCAAGCGGATGGAGTTCCGTTGTCCCGATGCCACCGCTAACCCTTATCTCGCCTTTGCAGCCATGCTGTGTGCCGGTTTAGATGGCGTTAAGAACAAAATTGATCCCGGTGAACCTTTAGATGTAGATATCTATGATCTCAGTCCGGAAGAGTTAAGCAAGGTTCCTTCTACTCCAGGTTCTTTAGAACTCGCTTTAGAAGCGTTAGAAAATGATCATGCTTTCTTGATTGAGTCGGGTGTATTTACCGAAGACTTCATTGCTAACTGGATTTCTTACAAACTCGATAACGAAGTTAACCCCATGCGTCTGCGTCCTCATCCCTATGAGTTCGCGTTGTATTACGATGTCTAAACGTTGCAGTTGATTGCAGTTTAATCTGACAATTTTATTAGTATGATTTTTAGGGTCACAGTTCTCTCGGATGCAAGCTCCGAGAGCTGCTGTGACTTCGTCAATTCTAGGAGTTGACCCTATTTGTTTGGGTGTAGAATAGGCGATATGTGCAAGCACAGGCTCCGCCAACGCTGCAAAGATGCAAAGTACTGTACTAAGTTGAACAGTCAGCTTGAGATTTTGCTAAAATCGAAAATAACCTCTTATGTTTTAAAGAGTTTAAAGATTATAATATTCAAGAAATAAGTGATGACAAGATTCAAGAGTGGGTTAATACTCACAAGCTTGATATTAATTCCTTAAAAACAAAATATACTGAAAAATATTATCAGAAAACATAAACTTTACTGTCTTTGCAGGAAGTGCGTGATAGCTTACTTTGTATAGATGTCAAATCGTGAACAATCACGCTATGTTGAAAGACTGTAGATCTCAATCACTCTCAACCCATGAAAGGCAAACAGGTATTATTAACAGGCGGCACAGGGGGTTTAGGCATGGGGGTCACACCCCTGGTGGTTGCCCAGGGTGCAAAAGTTACCATTCCTTATCGCAGCGAAAAAGACGTTGAACAGCTAAAAAACGTCTTATCCCCTTCAGCGTTTGAAACCATTCGATTTGTTGCTGTAGACTTAACCGATGAAGCGGCGGTTCAACAATTGGTTGAGGATATGGGACGAGTCGATGTGTTAATTCATCTCGTGGGGGGGGTTTGCCATGGGAACCGTTCACGAATACAGTTTTGCAGATTGGCAAAAGGATTTTAACTTAAATTTAAATACTACTTTTTTGGTATGTAAACATAGCTTAGCCAAAATGCGACAACAGGGCTATGGACGGATTGTAACGGTGGGGGCAAAAGGGGCTGTTGAACCTAACGCCCAATTGGGGGCTTATTGTGCCTCAAAAGCAGGAGTGGTTGCCCTGACTAAAACCATTGCAGAAGAAACCAAAGAAATGGATATTACCGCCAATTGTGTCTTACCTACGGTGATTGATACCCCTGCTAACCGAGAAGCCATGGGGGAAGAAAATGCGGACAAATGGGTCAAACCCGAATCTTTGGGGAAAGTGATCTGTTTCCTGGCTTCGGAAGCGGCTAAGGACTTACGGGGGGCAGCAGTTCCGGTTTATGGGAATGTCTAAAATTAGGTGAAAAACTCTAATTAAGGGGCGATCGCGATCGCACTGCTGAGAATCCTATAAAGTACAGCTTAAGGGGTGAGTTGAGTTGAAATTGATGAGTCATCACGAATATCGAGATCCTCGTTTAAAATTCTGTTGGCAGGGGATACAAGTAGGTGTATTGCTACTGCCTTTGTTACCAACTTTTGGTTGTATTATTATCTTAATTGGGATATTTATAACCTGGAGACATCGCTTCAAATTTATTATTAAAGATCCCATTAATCAAGGGTTAGGTATCTTAAGTGTGTTATTAATTATAACCACAATAGGAGCGGAAGATCCCCTCAATGCTTTGCTTGGTTTAGGAAACTTTATTCCATATTTTATTGTATTTGCAGCGTTTAGTGAGTTGATTCAAACCCCTCATCAACTTAGAAAACTGGCTTGGCTGATTGTTATTCCAGCAATTCCTATCATTATTTTAGGGTTAGGGCAACAGTTTTTGGGTTGGTCTGGGGGAGAACAATTGCAAGGTTTGTTAGGTTGGACGTTACCCCTAAACGGTAATCCCCCTGGGCGAATGTGTTCTGTCTTTATGTATGCCAATATTTTAGCGGCTTACTTATTATTGGTTTTTACCCTATCGATGGGGTTACTCATAGAACAGTTTAAAATAATTTCAAAAAATCGTAATTCAGAGAATATCAAACCTTTTATTTTTATATGTTTTATTGTAATTTTAACTGGAATTGCTTTAATTGTTACCTATTCTCGTAATGCTTGGGGATTAGTTATTTTCATTATCTTAGCTTACGCAATTTATTTAGGCTGGCGAGGGTTAGTTGGATTGATTTTATCTGGAATTTTAGCCATTTTAGGTGCAGCATTTGCCCCTGTTCCTATTAGTAACAGTTTACGTTTAATTGTTCCTGCTTACTTTTGGCAACGCCTAACGGATCAAAATTTTGAACGACCCATAGAAACGTTACGGGTAACCCAGTGGAAATTTGCCTGGAACTTAACGCAACAACGCCCTTGGACAGGTTGGGGACTCCGCAGTTTTACCCCATTATATGAAGATCAGATGAATGTTTGGATGGGTCATCCTCATAATTTACTATTAATGTTAACAGCCGAAATCGGCATTCCGATCACGTTATTATTTCTGGGGATTATTGGTTTTATTTTGGCAAAGTTCACAAGAACTTTAATGATAAATGACATGAAACAATCAGATCGATTAATCCTATTGAGTTATGGTTTAGGCTTTGTGGTTTATATATTGTTTAATTTAGCCGATGTCACTTTATTTGATTTTCGAGTGAATACCTTTGGATGGTTAATTTTAGCAGCTATTTGGGGAAACAGCCGATACTTTACCTCAATGTTTTTATTGCATCCGGCTGAAACAGACGGTTAAATGATGACCTCAATTACTGGATATAGCAATCAGGAGTTATATAATATCCGGTTGAATACTCAATATATTTGCTTCTGATGGGGAGTAGGGAGTAGGGTGTGGGGTGTGGGATTAAAAAAGTTTTTAGTAGTTAGTTTAATTAATTAGTAGATTTAAACGACTAACTCATTGAGACTCTTCATTACTACGTAATAGAAGAGGGGACTTAAAATGAGTGGGATAGGGCAGGAGTCAGCCAGAAGTCAGAAGCCTGCCCTCGTGTAGACGGAGGTCAGATGTCAGATGTCAGATATGATAAAGATTGGCTGTTTTTTTGTCAGACTGCGTTTATGATGTTGACTCAACTCACTCCCCCTAAAATTATCCTTGATACCGATCCCGGCGGCGATGATGCCTTGGCGTTACTGTGGTTACTGAGTTTAGAAATTCGTGGACTGGCTGAATTAGTTGCCATCACCACAGTAGAAGGAAATGTGGATGCGCGTCTGACGTTTAATAATGCTTGTGAGTTACTTCAATTGGTTCATTTAAACCATATTACGGTTGGACGGGGAATGGTTAAACCTAACCCAGAAGTGGGTGATGCCAGCTTTATTCATGGCACAGATGGCTTAGGAAATTTAGCAGCGACATTACCCGCTTGTCATTTACAATTTGAAAAAGCAACCGCTTCTGAAGAAATTTTAATTGATAAACTGAATCAATTTCCAGGTGAAATCACCCTAATTTGTTTAGCCCCTTTAACGAATTTAGCTGCGGCTGAAAAACATTCCCCAGGTATTTTAAAAAAAGCTAGGGAAATTATTATCATGGGGGGTGCATTTACAGTTCCTGGAAATGTTACACCCCAGGCGGAATTTAATATCGCTTATGATCCGGAAGCGGCTGCTATTGTCTTTAATAGCCGAGAAGACTTAGTGATTTTATCTTTAGATATTACGCGATCGCTGATTTTTACCCCTAAAATGGCTCAGGAAATCGCTCAAATTATGCCGAAAAGTGCTATTGCTCAATTTATTGTTTCTCTGTGTCAATCGATGACGAAAACGTCTTTATTGTTTCGAGAAACTCAAGGAATTAAAGGGTTTTTAGTACATGATGCGGTCACCATTGCTTATCGATTTTATCCAGAAATGTTACAATTTTGTCGAGGACAGGTTCACGTTGAAACGGCGGGAAATTGGACAAAAGGACAAACCTTAATGGATCGACGACATCAAGCTAAAATTGAGGCGAATGCTTGGGTGGCTACGCAAGTGGATGCCGCGAATTTGTTAGCTGCATTAGTAGAAGATTTGAAGAAATTAGTAGAGTATTACCAACCCAAATAATTATTGATAATCGGGCAACTCTATGAACTTATTTCGAGAGGAAAGACCAGATTTAATCACAATTGTAGACTTGGGAATCTTATAATGTTTTGCTAACAATTTAATCAACTCCTGATTAGCTTTACCATCTACGGGCGGAGACTTCAAATAAATGGTTAAACTGCCATCGGCTTGGGCTTGAATTTTTTGTTGTTTGGAATTGGGTTTAACCTGAACTTTTAAAAGAGTCAAAATTAGTTATTCTCCCCTTTGAGTGAGCATAATATGGGTTAATTATTCAATAAGATAGGGATGTTTAATCAGGGGTGCGATCGCACTTTTTCCATAACGTCCCAATCATTTGCTAAAATAAAGAGTAATTTGCTATGCTGGGGCATTTCTGTGAGTTCAGACTTACCATCGACGGAAGTTAATCAAACTTCTAGAGACAACGCCACATCCAATCCAGGGAGTCAACCCACCCGCACCTATGGAGAAAAAACAGATCGACTGTTAGCCTGGGGGCAAGTCTTGCGTGCGATTGCACCCCTGATTTGGGCGGTTGTGATTGTGATTGTGATTATACCATTGATGGGGCAATGGTTTATCCATCAAGCGTTCAACTCTACCCCCTCTCAAACCGCTGCTGTGCCTGCGGTGGTCAAAGAACAAGAAGTACAGCCAAGTGTGAATTGGACGGAGGTGGATGAGGAAATTGCCTTGGCCCTGACAAATGCTCATCAACAGGCGGAAACCTACGCATCCCATGAATTAGACTTATGGGTAAATGAATTAATGGGACGAGTTGATCCCAACTTTTTAGACTGGTATTTTAGTTATTTTAATCAGAAAAAAATTGAATTAAATAGTGTAATTGTTGAGTTAACTGCGGGAGTTCATCACGTACTGAATGCAGATGCACCTATGCCTTCTGAAAAACTGGCGCAAACTTTAACTCAAAACTTTCAAACGGAGTTTGCCAAGCGAGTTTTGCGTCCTCAAATTGCTCAACTTCGCCTAGAAAGAATTACACAACAAACCGTTCAACAATACCTGGATAAGTTAACGCTTAATCTAGAACAAGTTCCCCTTAAATATCAAATTCCTCAAGGGGATTGGAATCGATATTTAAATGATATTGCGATTAGTATTCAAGATACTGAAGGTCAGATTTCTACCTTATCTCTAAAAGTATTAGTCGGGGGAGGGGCTTATTTAGCAGTTAAACCGATTGTGACTCCGTTATTATTAAAAGTCGGCAGTAAAGTGATGGCAAATGCTGCTGGGAAAGCGGGGGCAAAAATTGCAGTCAAAGCCGGGGCAAAGTTAACGGGTAAAATGGCAGCCGGTTTATTAGATTGTGCCGTCGGGGCAGGAATTTTAATCTGGGATGTTTGGGATACTTACCATACTGCTGCTGTCGAAAAACCGATCTTAAAAGAAATGATTTGGGACTATTTAGAACAGGTGAAAGGATCAATTTTAGAGAATCCAGAAACTGGGATTATGACCGCAATTAATCAACTAGAAAGTCAGCTATTTCTGGGGCTACGTCCTGGGCAATAGGCAATAGTGGAGATTATTAATCTGATGTAGATGCTGAGTTAAATGAATGATGTCAGCAATCAGATAAAATCTAGAAATAATCATAAAAAGATAATTCTCTATTGATTTATGGAGTCGATATCATGCTACAAGTTAAACGCCGATTTGAAAGCTTTGAAGAATATATATTATACGATGATAATTCAGAAAAATTCTATGAATTATTCAATGGAGAATTAGTAGAAATGCCTCCAGAATCGGGTTTAAATATTCAAATTGCAACTTTTTTATTGCTACAGTTTGCGTCAATTGTAGATTATCGTAGAGTCCGAGGTCAAGGCTTGGAATTAGAGGTGAGAGGTGAACCCAGAAACCGTTATCCTGATTTAACGATTATCCGAGAGGAACATATTCAACAACTCTCAACGCGCAATACGATTCGTCTTTCCATGTCACCCCCTTTATTAGTGATTGAAGTGGTGAGTCCGGGAGAGTTACAAAGAGAAAGAGATTATATTGCTAAAAGAATTCAATATCAGAATTGTGGGATTCCGGAATATTGGATTGTTGATCCTCAAACTCAAACAATTCTGGTTTTAGAACTGGTAGAAAATAATTATACAGAAGTGGGCAATTTTTCTGGTGATGATCGGGTATTATCTTCTAGTTTTAGAAGCCTTAATTTAAAAGTTTCTGATGTTTTTGAGACCCAAAGTTGATGGGCTGAGAAGCAAGCTATAAGTTTTACACCTTTTGCTAGAGACGTTCGATGAAACGCCTCTAGCAAGTGGATTAAATCACAGCATTAAAAGAGAAGTTCTCTTCACTAATGAGATCGGCTGAGATGTTACTCAGAACAGCAAGGGTTTGATCCCCGACATTAATCAGGGTAGAGGTTTCATCTTGAAGAATAGTTAAATCTGCAAAGGTGATGTCATTGCCAATCACCAACAGATCTTCACCCAGGGTAAAATCTTCTACTAAATCAGTGCCATTACCGGGCAACAACACAAAGTGATCGCTGCCTTCGTCCCCTGCTAACGTATCATCACCCTCGTCACCCCATAACCAGTCGTCTCCGGCTTTGCCATGAACCAGATCATTGGCTTTACCCCCATAAAGGGTATCACTGCCTTCTCCACCACAGAGTGTATCTGTTCCTTGGTTACCGCTGAGAATATCATCCCCTAATTCCCCAGACAGTCTATCAGCCCCTCCTGGGGCTTCGGGGTCTTCTGTATCTCCATACAGAGTATCATTGTCGTTATTACCGCAGAGGGTATCATCTCCTAAGTCCCCAAATAAGACATCGTTACCCGTCCCGCCATGGAGTAGGTCATTATCTTTACCGCCTCGGACGGTATCGTTGCCAACGCCACCACTGAGGGTGTCATTATTACGGTTACCATCAATAAAGTCATTGCCGTCACCACCCCACATCCAGTCTTGGCCTTCTGAGGTGGTTTGATCGGGGTCGTTGGTATCCCCAAACATTGTATCAGCGCCCTGATCGCCGTAGAGGGTATCATCCCCTAAATCGCCCCACATCCAGTCCCCATCTTTGCCACCAAAGGCGAAGTCATTTTCCTTGCCACTGTAAACGGTATCGTTGCCAGGGCCGCCTTGAATCAAATCCTGATCACGATAGCCATATAACACATCCTGTTCGCCGTTTGCCCCTACGGGGTTATCACTGCCATTACTGCCAATGATGGTATCATCGCCTTGATCGCCATAGAGGGTATCGTTACCGGCATCGCCAAAAATCTGATCATCCCCTTTACCACCGTAGGCGATATCATTACCAGTATTTCCCAACAGAACATCTTCACTTTCATTGGCGGAGAGGAAATCATTGCCTTCTCCCCCATCTAACCAATCTTGTCCGTTGCTATCCCGTAGCCCTGAAAAGTTGTCTAAACCTGCCAACAACCAATCATCCCCAGCTTCGCCGCGCAGGGTATCATTACCAATATGACCCCGCAGGGTATCGTTACCGGCATCGCCACTGATCCAGTCCGGGGCTTCTGCTGCCACTAACAAATCATCTGCAGTCGTACCATTAATGACGCTAGCTGTCCCTGCTGGCGGGTTAACACCCAATTGGGGTCGATCCGGAAGAGTTAGCCCGGTCAATTCAGGTAGGGGGGTACAACCACAATTTTGATCGCTTGGATCGCCCTCACCAGGGACTGCTGGATCGTCATCCTCACGGGGAATGGTCGGATCATCCATGTCATCGTCTTCGCCATCACTGCCATCATCGACGGGAGGATTACCTGGAGAGGGATCAACCAATAAAGTGACTGTGGCAGTATTAGAGAGGGCATCGCCATCATCTGTGGCCGTAAAGGTGAATGTGACTTCTCCCCCTGGAAAACCTGGGCTAGGAACAAACCGTAATTGACTGGCTTGACCGGGAGTGAGGGGATCTAAGTCTGTGATCGGATTACCATTCAGCAACAACGTCCCTTGTTCGGGTGGCGGTAATTGCGTTAGGGTAAATAAGGCGATCGCCCCATCGGGATCGGTTGCCCGCAATGCATTGGTTAAAGGGGTGACGCTGCCATTGTTAGGAATAGCGGCTAAGGTAGCATCAATAGCGGTTGGGGGTTGGTTGGGAACAAAAATTGAAATTTCATTCGTGTCTGAGGTTCCCCCTTCGCTATCTTCTACGGTAAAGGGAATTGTAACCGTACCACTAAATCCATCTTCTGGCGTAAAGGTAATATTGCCTTCATCATCGACGGTGAAACTGCCTTGACCTGGAATAGTAATGCTATCCTGAATTCCCGGTTGACTGGGATCTAAATCAATCGTGATTTGATCGCGAGGGGTATCTGGATCGACCACCCCTTCTAAGCCATCAAAAGTGATGGGGGTATTAAATTCGGTTTCGAGATCTTGATCAGAGGCAACCGGGGGTTGATTGACTGGGGGTTCAGGTTCAGGTTCAGGTTCGGGTTCAGGTTCAGGTTCAGGTTCAGGTTCAGGTTCAGGTTCAGGTTCAGGTTCGGGTTCAGGTTCGGGTTCAGGTTCGGGTTCAGGTTCAGGTTCGGGTTCAGGTTCGGGTTCGGGTTCGGGTTCAGGTTCATCCTGACGAACCAGGGAAATTACACCTGGAGTGGTTGAGATATCCCCTTCGTTATCAGTGACGGTAAAACGGATATTACTATCGGTAAAGTCGTCAGTGGTTTGAATTTCTAGGCGATCTAGATCGTCAATGGAGATGGTTTGACCCGGTTGAATGGGTTCTCCATCGAGTAAGATAACGGCTGAATTGGGATTAGGAAGTTCTGTGAAAGTAATCTCCGTTACAGTCCCATCTGAATCCTCAAAGCTAGGCGTAGGGAAAGAGATGGTATTATCTGGAACCAGGGTAACAGTGGTATCCTCTGTGGTGGGTCGTTGGTTAACACTGTCAACCGTAATGGTCACGGTTGCGGGATTTGATCTGGCCCCTTCAACATCGGCAATTTGATAGGTGAGGTTATCTGTGCCATTAAAGTTGGGATTGGGGGTGTAGGTAATTTCTCCGGTGTTAGGATTGATGTTAACCGAACCATTACTCGGAGGAGTCGCGATCGCCACACTACCCAGATCGAGAGGAGTATCAATATCTTGGTCATTTGCAGCAACATCAACGGTTACCGCCTGATTTTCTACTGTTGTGGTGCTATCATCGACTGCAACAGGGGGATCGTTGGTGGGTGTAACGTTAATGTTGACAATGGCTGTACTGCTATTAACACCATCGGACAGGGTATATTCTAGGGTTGCCACTCCAGTAAAATCCGGATTGGGTGTAAACACCAAATTCCCGTCACTATCGAGTTCGGCGGTTCCTCCCGTGACGTTGCCGAGACTGATCAAACCCTCAATGGAAGGGGGTAAACCCACGTCATTGCCTAGAATATCAATTGTAATTGCCGTCTCTTCTGGGGTAATGCCACTATCGTCAACAGCGGTAATGGGGTTCGGTTCAATCGTCGGTAAGAAGCTAGGGGTAATGAGTAAGGTTTGAGTATCCGTCGCATTATTGGAGTCTGTGACACTGACAATGACTTCGTAGGTATTGTCTCCATTGCTATCGGTCGGGTTATCACGACTGGGAAGGGTGATGAAACTTAAAAATCCGGTATCTGCATCAATGGTGAATTGATTCCCATCCACCCCACCCGCAACAGTGTAAATTAATCCATTCCCTTCTGTATCGGCATCGTCATTACTATCGACATTGGTTACAACCGTACTGGGTTGATCCGTATCAATCTCCAGAGGAATATTGGCGGTGTCTCCTCCCCCGTTACTAATAATCTCGGGGGGTTCATTTTCCAGTTGATTGGTGATTAAAATCTCGAAGGTTTGAATATCTGTCAGTCCGCCGGAATCTGTTACCGTGACTTCAACTTGATAAATATTATCTCGGTTGCTATCAATTGGATCTTCAAAGTTTGGTGGAGTAAGGAATATGAGTTCCCCGGTATTTTCATCAATCCGAAAGACGCTTCCATCTAATCCTCCACTAATTGTATAGACTAAACCATTGTTTTCTGTGTCTTGATCATCGACTGTTTCAACATTCGTGACCTGAGTTACATTTTCCAGAAATTCAAGGTTAACCACCTCTAATCCTTCGTTACTGATGATAACAGGGGCTTCATTTTCATCAGTGACTGTAATATTGATCAGTTGAACATCGGTTAAATTATCGGTATCTGTCACCGTAACTTCAACTTGATAAATATTATCTTGATTACTATCTGTTGGTGTTTCAAAGTCAGGAGGGATGAGAAAATTTAAAATCCCTGTAACTGGATCAAGGGTAAACAGGCTAGCATCTAAACCTCCACTAATATTGTAGGTCAAGCCATTACCTTCTTGGTCGAGTTCATCAATACTCTCAACATCAGTGACTAAAACAGTATTTTCTATAATCTCAATTTCTGCAATATCCTCTCCACCATCGCTAGTAATAGTTGGGGGAATCTGAATATCATCTCTTACAAAAATACTAGCATTAGAAATTAAATCTAAGCCCCCGCCATTCTGTTCAGTTGTATTGAGGGAAAAGTCTGTTAATCCGATTAAATCATTACTTTCATCAATATCATCCGGAAAAATTGAAAACCCATAGAATATTTGATCTCCTACAATACCTAAATCTTCATAACTAAAGAATATCCCAGAAATAGGTTGAGGTGGATCATCTAATATGGCTGAAGATTTTAAAGGTTCATCGGCTGTAGGACTCCTTAGAACTTCAGCAATAACGTTAAATTGAGAATTTCCCCATTCATTCCCATCAACTGTCACCAAGGAGCCATAAGCAGCCGGTTTTCCTTCTTCATCAATTTCTGTCACTGCTGCAATTTTAAACGGATCATTTCCCCCTCTTTCTAAGATTAAAAAGCCAGCTCCGTCTAATAAATTAGCCTGGGCAGCAACCCCTTGATCGGTAACAAAATCTACCCGTTCAATATTATTAATATTATCATCAGGATTATCTTGGTTGGCAAAAAGATTATCTGTTCCTCGGTTAATTATATCACCCAGTAAAACATCCTCCATTGTTTGAAAGCCAGTTGGTTTGACGTTAATTTCTCCTGGGACTTGACTCGCTTGTTCAAACCAAATGACTTGTTGATTGTTGGGAACATCATCATTATTACGTCGCTCAATATTAATCTGATCTATTGTTTCAATTAAGGCATATTCTTGACCATTTACATCTGTAAATCCTGTAATTCTAAGATTATTTTCATCTCCAACTTGAAAGTCATAATTGAATAAACCGGGTTCCTGAAAAGATTCTGCTGTATATTGATCATCTATATTTTCCGGCAGATTGTCGTAAGTTGCATTAATAGATTGGATTGGTATTGACATGACCCTGGTTTCCTATTTATTTGAACTAAAATTGACTTGAAAGGCATCAATTTAGAGAGGGTATTCCTACAATTAAATTAGGACTAAAATGAATAACAGTAAGGCTTTCAACGAAAAACAGCTTGTTGAATAAAACTCAGGTGTTGAATAGTCTTCACCTGAATATTTTCACTGATCACCCAGAACTCTCTTCTAAAAAGATAAAAAAGAAGTTCAATGAGTTGATATTGAGGATATTTCGAAGCTTATCGCATTACGATTTAAGAATTCTAAATAATAATGGGATACATTTAGAATTGAGTTGGGAAACTTTAGTATCCATTCAACATCTAGCTCGCTATGTTTGGCTACAAAGAAAGGCAACTTTCAATTCCACAGCAGACCTTATTCCCAGTTTCTATGTTTCTCAACCCGCTCCATCACAGTCAAAAGGTTAACCAATTTTGCTCAACTCTATACAGTTGATCATCTGCTTGAGTTGAAATGATTAAGACTAATTTATTTTGGAGTTAAGTTACCTAGACTATGATTTTTCCTCATGTGAAAATGAAAGGACTATTTGCTGTTAAATCAGTGATTTCTCTGAGTAGATGATTCCCTGCTTTAAAGCTTAGTCCTTTCTAGAGGAAAACATAGATGTCTCTATCTCCTGCTAGTACAACACTTCTCAGTGCTTCCACGGATATTATTATCTTAACCCATTGTCGATCTATTTGACAACGTCTCTCTCAAAGATTTGTATACACTATTTGTTCTGTTTGTCACTCTGCCCGTCGCACCAAAGCGCCTTTAAACTGAAAAGGTAGTGTATGATTCATTTGAGTTCTAGTGATTGATATTACTGACAACAGCAAAAGCAAAGTGATTGATATTATCACTTGTTTTATAAGTTCAGAGGCTATCGATTTTTGACCCGATTTTTGTAGTGACCTGGTGAGTAAGTCTGCTCATGAGAATACCAGCAACTCTCGCTTTTTAAAGCATTTAACACAGATTAATATTGATAAGCTAAAGATTAATTCTTCATCTTGATCGGGCTTGTTATACAAGTTGTCATTTTTTACAGTAAATGTATTGATTAAAAGTTAAACTCCATCCTTTGAGATCATAAAAAAATCAATCTAGCATTTATTGTTGAGCCAAACTGGCAATTTGTCGAACAACAGTTAAAGCTGAATAAGACACTCCAGCAGTTCCTTCTCCGGGGTGAGTACAGTCTCCCACAAGCCATAATTGTTGAATAGGAGTCCGATTAGCAAAACCAAATGGCCCGAAAGTTGAGAGTCGTTGACCCACTCCCCCAACAACTCCTAGATCGCGGGCTGTGTAGTGGGCAAATGTGCGGGGTGTCGCCGCTTCTTGGTGAATGATCGTGTCTGGGGTGAGATTAAAATAAGAACTGAGACGGGCGATCGCATCCTGGGTATATTGCTGTTTCAAAGCGTCATAATGATCACAATGCCACCATTGACGGGTATCAGTGAAACTAGAAGCAATAATAGTCCCTTTCCCCTCCGGTGCGCGTCCATCTCCAGGATGACTCACAGAGACAAATAACGAGTTATTTTCCCCAATCGGTTTGTCATAATCATAGAGGAATTGTAAGTGAGGTGGGCATCCTGCTGGAATTGCGGCTTGATCAACCCCCAGATAGATGACAAACGCCCCCGATGCTGGTGGCAATTTATCCACCCGACGTTTGTAGTTTTGTCCCATCACAGAACCCCAGGAATGATCCGTTTCTGTTCCTAACAACTTGACTAAATTCTGTACCGTGACATTCGCAACTACAATATCAGCCGCTTCTCGCCAAACTTCCCCCGTTTTTTGATTGCGGATACGCACTCCAACCGCTTGGTTATTCTCCGTCTCAATGGCTTCAACGGTATGTTGCATGAACAGTTGACCTCCATCTCGTTTAAACGCCTGTACTAAGCGATCGCTTAACACCTGCATACTTCCTAGAAGATGAAATAGCCCTTGAGGTTCCTGAGAAACCCCTAATGCAGTTGCGGCGTACAGTAAAGCGGTTTCTTCCGTATCCACCTGAGAATACAGCTTCAGTTGTAAATCTAGAAACGTTTTTAATCGTTTATTCTCCCCCAGTTGATAGCCTCTTAAAGCCTGGGCAACGGTGGTAAAGGTAAATGGTAACGTGACCAGGGTATCCGGACGTACAGCCTTTGTCAGTTGCCATAGATCCCATAAATTGCGAGGGGGTAAGACCGGGTCACGAGATTGAAACCGCCAGGAGGCTTGAAACAGAGTGGACATTAATCCCCAAAACCCTTCACTACCTGGAAATTGTCGGTGTCGTTCCTGTTGCCATTTTTGGGGATCTCGCCAAACGTTAATGGGTTGGGTTTCATCGGGTAGAAAGACGGCACAGGCTGGGTCACAAGGGGTAGCTGCTGGCAGTTCAATCTCTAATTCTGAGAAAATGCGATGATGAATGCCTCCAGGTTCCAACCCAGCCACTTGGGTTGCCCCCACATCAAAGGTAAATCCTCGCCGTTTAAAAGTGGAGGCGCAGCCCCCTGGAACAATCGCCTGATCGAACAGGAGAACCGAATACCCCCGATGGGCTAACAGTGCCCCGGCAGTGAGTCCGCCAATGCCTGCACCAATTACAATTACACGGGGTTGAGTCGCCTGTGACATGGGTTAAATTTAATATTTCTTAACACTTTTATCATAATCAACTCAATTCCCGGAAATCAAGGGAGTGCTGTTGGGGCAATCAAAGTCTTAGGGGAGGGGGAGATATTTCAAGCAGGCTTGCAGTACGGGCGCATTGCAATGCGCCCCTACCCCCCATCCCCTATAATGACCAGTAACCCTGGAAGCCTCTAAATCTTGGGGGCGACCAGAAACACTTCAATCGGGGCATTCACAGAATTAGGAAACGTTTGATAGTCTAAGACCTGAAACTGTTGCTCAATTCCGTTACGAATTTGTTGCATGCCTCCACTCCAAGGTTCATACACCACTAGCCAGTAGCGGGATGAAGTGGGGGGTAAATCCTGCAACATCTCCTGGATGAAGGCTTTTGTGCTTTTAGCATCTTTTGGTCGGGGTAAGGGGTCTTGTTCCATCACATGAAAACTGGCATTACCCTGATAGTAGCGAGGAATGGTTAATCGGGCTTCCCATTCCCAAGCATAAAAGCCAATGACATCACCGGGTTGTTCGTTGGTCTGAATTAACTTAGAAATGCCTTTCCAGTCGTCATGATATAAAGTGGTGTAATAATGCCATAATCCACCTCCCACTGCAATTCCATAGGCGATCGCTACAGCAATGGCTATTTTTCGATAACTTCGCCAAAGTTGAAGAAATCCCACAGCCAGAAGAATCAAGAAATAAGGCACTGCAAAAATTAAGTATCGTTCTCGCCAAATTGAGCCGGAAAAACTAGAGACAATGGCAATTACAAGAGTGGGTAAAAATCCCCAAGCAGCAATCCACCAGAGTTCCGGTTGAGGTTGACTGAGTTGACGGGGGGTACGAATCAGTTGCACCATGGCAATGGCAAGAACAAAGACCGCAATCCCGGTAAATGTCATGTAATACAGCATGACGGTTTCATCCCAACCCCATTCCGACAGACTAAAGGAGAGCGTCCTTAAATCGGGTAAATCTCCCAACGGCCAGAAGACGGTGACCCCCGTTAACATGGCGGGAATCAGAACGATGTTGGGTTTGGCTTGATACATTACCCAACCCCCCATAAACCGAGGCGCTGCTTCTCGCAGAACTTGAGCAAATGGCAACCATAACATCCCTGCTAATACCAGTCCAACGATAAAGGAGATCATCACTGTGCGGTTGCGGCGAAATCGCCAAAACAGCAATAGGGTATCCGGGAGTAACATCAGCAGATTTAACGGGGTGGTCATCATCCCTAGAAGTCGCAACAGCATCCACCCTATTATCTTCATGGGATGAATTTTTTCTGGATGCTGTAAGATTTCAGCCAAAATCAATGTCCCCCAAAGTCCTAGAAATGTACTGAGGGAGTACATCCGAATTTCTTGACCATAGCCGACAAATAGGGGAGACAGGGTCATTATCCACGCTGCTAGCAAACCCACTGACGCAGAAAGCAGACGACGACTGAGAAGATAAGTTAAAACAATACAGCCGAGGCTAAACGGAATGGATAAAGCCCGTAGCCAAGCATCACTATTCCCCAATTTCATCCAAACGTGCAGCAACCCATAATAAAGGGGACGAGTACCAATTTTTAAGTTTTCAGCATCACGAATACTAAAATGTTCATCAATCCAAATACTTTCTGTTCCGAGTTGATAAAGACGGAGTCCCGTTGCAAGAACGAGAATGGAAATTAGAATAACCCATTGTTGACGTTGTGTGACACGAGACTCTTGTCGATGATTTTGATGAGACAATTGGGGTAACGGTGTAACACCCATCGTTGATTTTCCTATGTTTCAAAGTTGAATTTGTTTCCTGTGCAGTGCAGATAACAAATTAGTATGACGAACACAATTCTCTACACTTGTTGAAGTAGTCATCTTGCTGCTCATGCAATGATCTTTCTTGGAATCCACACCCAATGGAGAGGACTAACTTCTCGAAGAAATAACCCTTGTTGATATGGGATGTATCACTCTGAGGAGGAAGCGACTTTTTGCCCCCTTAAAACCTAATGCTAAACCTTAGAGGATGCACCTTACTTTTTCTAAATTCAGAATATCATAAACCGTTATGGTTCAGCAAGTCAATTTAACAGTTCACTTCAGAGTTTCCACTGACCAAGATTTGTTATAGCTCAATTCAGTGAATGTTAATTGAAATAAAGTGCCCTGACTTCGATCCAGTTCTAAACTTCCTTGAAGTTGCTGAGTCAGTGTACGAACTAATTCTAGTCCTAACGAGTCAACCTGTTGAAAATCCAGGTCTTTTGGGAAGCCTATGCCGTTATCTTGGACTTGTATGGTAATTTGATTAACCTCATCCTCAGTCAAAATGACTTTTATCATGCCATTTTTTTGCTCGTTAAAAGCGTGCTTAAAAGCATTAGAAATTAATTCATTGACAATTAAACCACAAGGGTTGGCTGTTTCAATATTAAGGATAACAGGTTGCAGTTCAAGTTGAATTTGAATGGAAGAATTAAGGTGAGGATTATAAGATTGATTTAAATAACGAATTAGAGCCGTTAAATACTCAGCAAAATTAATCTTTTTTAAATTGGTGTTTTGGTAAAGTATATCATGAATGATTCCCATCGAATAAATTCGATTTTGGCATTCTTTTAAAATTTGAATTAACTGATTATTGTCCAGATAATCGATTTGAAACTCAAAAATTTGAGAAACAATAAATAAATTATTTTTGACGCGGTGATGAATTTCTCTTAAAAGCAATTCTTTTTCTTGCAAGGAAGCCTGGATTTTTTTCTCCGCTTTTTTGCGTTCAACTACTTCAATTTTAAGCTGAGCATTAATTTGCTTTAAATCAATAAATTGCTGATAAATTGCTTTAGCTAAAACTCCAATTTCGTTGACAGGAAGCTGTTCCGGGATTTCTAGTGTAGTTCCTTGTTGGTACTGCAATAACGATTGATAGAGTTGATTCAGTGGAGTGAGAACAGCCTGCCTCAGAAGTAAGCCAATTAAGATTAAAACAATTAAGCACTCTCCGATGAGAAGTAAAATTGAATTCAAGAAAGTCTGCCATGCTGTTCTGACTACAGGTTGTAAATCGAGGATTGTAATCGCAATTGGAGGCGGAATTTTAAGGGGGGAAGACAAGAAGTCAATCGGGGAAATATAAACAAAAACAGGTTGATTCTGAATATGACTCGAAAAATGAACAGCCGCTTGAGTTTGGTTAGCTTTTTCAATCTGAGGCACGATTTGGGTCAACCAAAAATCACTCTCTTGCAGCGTCTGGGTTGAAACGCTCGATGCTAAAGTCTGACCTTCGGGATTCACAATTATCACTTGAATCACCATCGGCATAAGGCTGATTTTTTGCAGAATGGATGTCAAGCGATTTATATTTTTGGCTTCAATCTGTTCTGTCATGATCAATCCTAAACTATCCGTCATCGATTGTGCTTGGTTGCGGATTTGTTGCTTGAGATTCGTGATTTGCCAAAAATAGTTCAGATTCAGAATTAGACAGCCGATAATCACTAATGTGACACCGACCCGAGTTAAAAGTTGTCGAGAAAGTCGATACTGATTGGATGGAAAGGGTTGGTTAAGCATGGCTCGTTGTTTTAATCACCCGTCTTGTCAGTTTGTTCAATCCTAGGAAGAGTTTGAGGTTTCCAGATCAATCAGTTAAAAATAAGCTATCCTGTTTTCTAGACTGATTCAGTAACATAGGATAACTGGTGCAGATCAGTTGTTGAATCAAGTTTAGGACAGTACTTGAACTGTAAAGCGTCGTGCTATGGGATGAAAGCTGTTATTGTATCTTGACCCAAATTTCTTAAGTGGCTTCAAATGAATATTGCTTTGCTGAAGCAATGAGTAACAGGTAAAAACCCATAGTATTAAATAATATTAAATCTGCCACCTATTCAAAAATAGATAGCAGATCGCAGCATCAATTGACTAATTTTAATGTCTCACGAGAAGACTAAAACTTCATCATCGCCATCGGTGTTCCTTCTAAACAAGCGCCTTCTAACATTGCTCCTGAATACTGAGTGGCCTCAATAATGGCACAGAGTAAATTCGCCTGTTGTAAGTTTGTTCCTCGCAACACCGCCCCGCTTAAATTCGCTTGTTCTAAGTCCGCTTGGGATAAATCCGCACCAGACAGGTTCGCACTTCTTAAATCTGCTTCTAAGAATAGCCCATGAGAGAAGCTCACGCCACGTAAATCAGCCCCCCGTAAATCAACTCCACTAAAATCTAAATGAGTACAAGTTGCCCCCGCTAAAAATGCCCCTGAAAAACTAGCATTTCTGACCTCAGCCTCTAATAATATAGCTCCCCGTAAATCGGCATTCCGTAAATCAGCCCCTGTTAAATTCGCTGCGGTTAAATCAGCCCCTCGTAAATTGGCACGTAGGTTAGAACCCTGTAAATTGGCTCCACTTAAGTTGCTGCCGGATAAGTTAGCCTGAGATAAATCGACTTCAGATAAATTGGCTCCGGATAAATCCACGCCCATTAAATTAGCATGGGCTAAATCTTTAACTTCACCCCGTCGAATTGCTGCTATATCTAAAGAAGTTGATAATTGCATCTAAATTTAAACTCAATTAAAATGAACGGATTTTAAATACAAAAATTATAACAATTGAATCCCGAGCAGAAACCTGAATCTTAGAGCAGCCGTCACCCCTTTAATTTTGAGCATGAGAGAGAGAAAAGACAGCCAAAGAAAGTTAACTGTCAATGTTAAGTAATAGACGACTCATGACCAATGACCTGCTTTCAACCTTCAACCGATGAAGATTTCTGGGTGTCCTCCACCCAAATGGTGGGCATTTGTGTGGGTTTCTCTGGTAATTGCATTAATCCCACTTCTGTTAATCTAACCACGGTTGCCAGCGCTTCTACAATGGCAGGATCAAAGCGAGTGTCGCTATATTGCTGACAGCGTTCTAGGGCTTCTGTTAAACCAAGGGCGGGGCGACTGCCACGGGGTTGAGTCAGAGACTGAAAGTAGGAGACGACACCCAAAATTCTGGCTTTGATATTAATCTCTTCTCCCTTCTGACCATCGGGTTTACCACTGCCATCCCAATATTCTAGATGATGTTCTATCACCTCCCGCACCGCATCAATTTCTGGCATGGCGGTCAGCAGTCTTGCGCCAAGCACCCCCCGTTCTTTCCAAAAGGCGAGGGTTGAATCATCCATTTCTTCAGGGGTTTGGGTAAAGACTTCTTGGGGAGCAGAGGCTAAACCAATCCGATGTAATAATCCTGCTAGACGTAAACGACGCAATTTCAACGTCGGCAAATCTAAAATTTGACCGATGGTTTCACATAAGGCAGAGACTTGTAAAGCTGCACAAGGGTTAGACTGATCTCGTTCATCCACGCGCTGTGCCATGCGGAGAAAGGCTTGTAGCTTGTTGGCTTGGATGTTGCGACTGACTCGTTTTGCCTGTCCTTCTAACTCCCTCAATTCTCGCGTTTGACGATTAACGGTGACCAATTCTTGCTGAGAGGTTTGCAGATAAGACACAATGCGAGAGACAACTCCCGATAAATCGGGGACTTTAGTACAAGGGGTTTCCAGAATTTGACGATGTTGTTGCAAGAGTTGGTTGGCTAACTCTGGGTTATAGGGACGGAACCGTTCAATTAAAATTTCTGCGGATTTTCTCACCAGAGGCTGGTCAAACGTCCATAACCCATAAAACTTACGTTCTGTATCGGTAGTGGGTAAGCCTTGGGGTAAATATTCTGCTTCTGACAATTCATGGCATAACACCATTGAGGTATATCCTGGAGCTAGAATAATTAGATTCCACTCCATCACCAAACTGTCAGACTCATCCAAGTTCACTAAGGACACATTATCCAGTTGTCCTGTGGGATGGGTCATAAACCCACTATCAGCTACTGCGCTAATGATCACGTGCTGACAGTAGGGGGCTATTTCATGGTAGCGATCTGCCTCTTGAAGATACCACTTTCCCTGTTGAAACGTTACCAGAACCAGAGGTTTTTGGTCTCCATCTGGATCGCTGGCTTGCAGTACATGATCTTCCAAGGCATGGCAAAGGGCAACCAGTGTATTTTTGAAATATACTCCGTAACTTGAAGGCAGTTGACCCTCAGGAAGTGATACTTTGAGCTGATTTAAGGTGGCTTCTGGCTTCATTGACAATTTGTCTTGCAATCCCTATCCTCACCGTGAGTCGGATGGGGCTGTTTATAGTGTACAGGCGATCCCGGCTCTTGATTAAATCTTAGCGGGAATTGATCCCAGATACTACGAGTATATTTATCTACGCTTTAAAAGTCTAGTCCGAAAACGCTTAATTTGAGATTTTTTCAGCTGTTGAAGTTGGTGTTGTAGTCGTTGTAAATTAACGGCTTCTGTGCCATAGCGCCAACGAACATAAGCTTGAGAAATTTCTTCAATCATCTCGGCTTGAGTCATCTGTTCTTGGGTTTGTAAATATTGAGCGTATTCCCACGGTGTTTGGCTAGGAGATTTGGGGTAGCCTTGTTCCTTAAAGATCTTGAGCATTTGTTGATAAAGCCGCTCCATAGGGGGTAATTTTGCCAAACGCGATCGCTCTCGCCAAGCCATCAGTTGTGTCCAACTCAGCCACCCTAAAAAACTCAATCCAATCGTAATGGCAATGCCTCGGAATAATCCCAGTCCTCCTTGAGAAAATTGTTGAAGAAACCAGCGAATACTGGTAAAAATCCAGGTAAATAACCGCCCAAAAATCATCTGTAAAATATTGGTAACCGGAGACGGTAACCACCCGGCAATCCAATCCCAAAACGCCCGTAAGGCACTAAAGGTTTGATTGCGTTCAATCGAAGGGGGAATTAAATCCATCCCTGGAATCGGGTTAAAGGCAAACCAACCATAGCTAGGAAAGTAAACCTCTGTCATCATGTGGGCATCGGTATTCCGTACCACATATAACCCGGTAAAGGGGTTAAATTCTCCCGGTTGAAAGCCGCCAACAACTCGAGCCGGAATCCCGATAGAACGCAACATAATCGTTAATACCGTGGCAAAGTGATCGGGATACCCACCAGTAATTGTTGTTCCTTCTGGACTATTTTGATAGCCAAATAAAAAGGCTTCTACCAAATCCTCACCCTGTTGTAAAAAGGGGGGGTCATCTTGCAGTTTATAGGTGGGATTTTGTTTAAGATACTGGGCTAAAAATAATGCTTTTTCGTAGGGAGAATCCAGAGAATCTGGAGTTTTAGAAATACTATTGGAATTCGCTAAAATTTCTTCTGTTTTTTGCCGAACTTGATCTTTAATATCATCAGGAACTTGTAGATAATAGTCGGTGATATTATCCGGATATTGGGTCGAGGCTTGATTTAAGAGATTGCGATCGCGAAATGAAACCCGAGAGATCACTGTATAAGTTAATCCTTCCCGCAAGACTAACGGCGATCGCAACGTGCCTTCAATATCAATGGCTAATTCCTTTGTTGGGAAATAGACTTCTTGCGGCCAAGCCAAGGCGGGCAGGAGGTTAGGCAGTTGGGATAAAATGGTATAACTTTGCACCACTTCGCGGGTTTCAGCTTGGGTGGGGCGCGGCAGCAACATAAACTGATAAGACCAACGGGGACGTTTCAGAGTCACGGTGCGTTCATTGCGGGAAATATTCCAGCCTTGACCCGTGTACTCATCAAAGGCTACCACTCGCCAAAATCCTGGGGCTTGCGATCGCACCCGCATCACCACTTGGGGGATGAGTTGACCCCGTAAATTTTGATTAATTTGGGTATCAAAACCATAATAAAAAGCGGTATTCAATGTCCCTGGGCCGGAACGCGGATTTTGTCCGCCTTCACCCTCACCCTCACCTTCCCCTTCTGAGACATAACCAGGGTTAAATACTTGACTGCCATCAAATTCCCCTTCTGGCATTTCTAGGGGGGAACTAACAGGAAAGGTGCGTAATTGATAACTCGGGAACCGAGGCAAAACTGCAAAAATGGCTAATCCCAGTAGGACTGTACCCAGAAAACTTAAAATCAGAAATTGATAATTGAGGTGAGGAAGTCTGTGGCGTTGAGAAGACGGTTGAGAACGCTTGTTGAAGCGAGAGAGTCCAAGGCGAGAACGATAATCAAAAATGAGTGTGGGGAGTGCGATCGCTAAAAAGGCTAAAACTACAGGTGCAAAAGCTAATGTTTGACTCAGGGTAGCAGCCACCCCCAATAAAATCAGTCCGATCACCATCGAGTACCCGAGGTCTTTACGACGAGGTAAATCAAAACTGTGGAGCACCTGTAAATGAATCAGTAATTCTGCCAGAACCACCCGAGTATCATTTAATTCCCCCAGTAACCGCCCAAAAAATGCTGCTAAAGCCACTAACATTCCCAAGGCAATACAAAATTTGACAGGAATATTGCGGTGATGTAGTCGCCAGCCACTCCATGTAGCTCCCACCAAACTCACAGGGATTGCCCAAAGATGGCGGGGTTCCTCAATGGCAATATCGGTAGCAATGATACCGATGACAACTAAGAGTTGGACTAAGACTCGCAGTTGAACCGATTCTTCGACAATGGGCTTGGGAGAAGCTTCAATTCGCTGCCAGAGGGGAGTAATCAGAGGAATTTGCCGGGTCATAGACTAGGCGTTGATCGCTTTAGGGTTGAGTCATATTCCACACTGTAGCGGATCAACTGACTTTCTCGCTACACCTTCAAAATCTTAAACTTACAGTGCAGTTTGGGACTCAACTCAGCGGGCAAATCACAAAACTGAGGGGATTTTGATGATGGTCATGCAGCAGCACATTTAACCGATACAGTTGGTTGGGAGCCGGATCAACCCATTCCAGTTTCAGATAGCCTTGATCGCAGCGCTGAGCAGAGGTTTCAATATCCTTACCCATCAGCAGTAAACGTCCCCCTTGAGGCAATTGAGCTAAGATCTTGAGGGATGTACCATATTTGCGCTGACTATACTCAATTTCTAGAGTAAATAACCCTCGGAGGGTCAACCATTGCTGTTGCACTGGGGGTTGATTCAATTCACAGTGAATCGTCAAAGCGCGAATAATTTCTTGAGCAGCTAATAACGCAAGTGCCATTTTTTGTTCGAGTGCAGCGGTTTCGTATTCAGGTTGAAGGAAGGTGCCATCTCGTACAGCTCCCCGAACTACTAAACTAGCCAGTTGATTTAGCGGTTCAGTTTGACCGGGAAACAGGGGTTCGACCGCCTTCACCAATTTTGCCCCTTCCCGCAAAGAGGACTGTAATACGGCTTGACAGGGGTCTAGTAATTGAGCAAATACAGCTTCGGGAATTGGAATTGACCATCTCAAATTTCGTTTCTGAGCCATCCAGATATTGGTGGGTGGAACTTCTTCTGGGACGATTTCGTCTGCGTAATTGCAATACTCTTTTAATTCCGTTTCCCAGGGAAACAGGGGGGGATTCCGTTGAATCTCAGCTTTCAGTCTATCCTTGAGCAAGGTTTCAAATCGATTGTTCACAACTGGTTTTTCTCCTAGTGCAAAGGGTTGATCAATGAGGGAAGTTAGATCGAGTTCCTCAGAGTCTAAGGGATCAAGTTCATCCCCCAGTTGATCATTAACCCGTGTTGGATGATTCATTGAATCTTTTCGACGAAGTTTTTCTCTATCAGGAGAACACCCCGTCGAATTCGGCTCCTGTAGTAGCCAGTTCAATAACTGTTGATCGTCGAATTGTCGATCTCGATTTGTTCCGTTATTCATCTCTTGATGCACCTGCTCCGGATACTGAACGATTTCTAATTTCCCAAGCCAATTCTAGTAATTTCATCCAGCGTTTCTGGACTTGATTCACTTTACAGTTTAAGACTTGAGCAATTTCACTCTCTGATAAACCCTTACGCTTTAACCTTAACAAATGCTTCTGCTGAGGGCTAATCTGAGCTTGAAACTCTTGCCACTGCTTGGGTATTAACCCTAAATTGCGATCTAAATCAGCTTCGAGCCATTGATGGACTAATTCCCAACGATTCCCCAAGGCAAATCGCAGTAAATGATATTTGAAGCGTTGCTGTAGGTAATCCCGTTGACGGGGGGTTAACCCCAGAATCGCTTCAATTTCTCTTGTGGGTAGATCTTGTAACCGCAAGACAAAATAATTGGCACAATCGTGTTGATTATTCTGTTCCAGATATACGATCAGCTCATCAATTACAGACTGTCGCAAGGAGTCTAATTCGGGTTCATTCGACTCGGCGACCATAGCAGAGCGTACTTGCTGAACAGATGAATCATTCCAGATTTGATCTGAGTCTGAACTCATGCCTTCTGCCGCTTGATCCAAATCCACAAACGCCTCTTTCGGCTGTTGTTGGGAAAAGGTTTGTGCCCGTAGAATCATCAACTGTTGGCTACGACCCCGAGATAAGGGGATTCTTCGTTTTCCATAACGCTCTGTAAACCCCATATATTCAGCCAGTTCTAAAAGGGTTTTTGGACGATAATGAGCGGGCAGTTGAGCCTCTTTACGAAAGGAGTTTAAGGTTTCAATATAAAATCCCTGTAAAAAGTCTTTGATTAATTCTAAGCGGGCTTGGTAACTGGACTGTACCTGAGGCGGTGTAATATAACGATATATAATGGCACTCAAAGTACTATGTAACTCAACCGGCCCCTGTTTTGAACCAAGTTGATAATAGTGCAAACATTGTCTCAGACGATGCTGCGCTAATGTCATTGCCCAGGTTTCAATTTCACCGGACGCTTGAATTCGTTGGCTTTCTGTACAAATCCGGATTGCCTCATCGGTTAACCGTCTGGCAACATCCTGACAGTTCTGCTCAGAAGCTTGAGTAGACTGTTTCAGTTCACTCAAGAGCCGTTGATATATGCTTTCACTCTGGCAGATTTCCCCCATATTCATCACTTCTTCATATTGACCCTAACACAGTCTTTCACCCAGCTAGGTCGGGTTTCCGGAGGTTTCTGGGGAAAGTTATCCACGGGTCATTCGTCATTCGTTGTTTGTCATTTGGGGTTTGAGGGAGTGGGGAGTGGGGAGACAAGGGAGATTTGGGAGTAAGAAGTAAGAAGTAAGAAGTAAGAAGTAACAAACTCTGACTGTAGTCATAAATCTCGACTCATTACTTCTAACTTCTGTACAGACGTAGCATGCTACCTCTCTACTAACTTCTGACTTCTCTAAGAGTGCCTTTTCCCTCTAATAACCAATAACCAATAACAAATGACTAATCATTTAGATCAACAAATTCAAGCTTTAATTCAGAATGCGCCTCAAGATGGGACAACTCCTGATGTGGTGAAAGCGATCGCGCCGGGATTAAAAATGATTGCTCAACAGCTTCAACATTTGTATTATTACATTCTACAAACTTCAGATGAATGTTGGGTTTTAACGACGTTGAGTAATCTCAAGCAACCCCGTTTAGAAAAGCGTGTGATTTATGCTTATCCGTCGGCAGAAGATGCCACTTTGGCTAATTCAGCAAACAACTCTGCTGCGACGGAGACGGCGAAGTTATCTGTGATTTCAATTCTCTTTCAAATCGTTGCTATTCCCAAACTGGATAGTATTATTTTCTTTGAAACGCCGGGTCAATTTGACTCAGGAACGGAAGTCAAAAAAGAAGAGATTCAAAATTTAATTCGTTCCTACTTACAGCAATATCAGCAACAACAGCCTCGTTCCCGTTCCCGCTCAATTCCACCCAATTTAGCGTAGAACTCCCCTTTATGCTATTACCCATTGATTTTTAGGCTTTCTTGCTATCCTTAATCTGCTTCGTTTAATGATGCATTTGAAAGCATTGGCGAATCGTTTTGAGGAGTTCTACAATCGATGTTTCAGGTGGTAAAACTTGAATGCCAAGCTCGTTAATCAATTGTTGTATTTCTGCCACAGGAATTGCTGACACTTGAATTGAATTAGAATGGTTGTTTGATAAGCTTTGATCCGCAGTTACTGTTTGATTAAAGCACTGCTGATTCTCTGCTCTTTCCCAAATCAAAATAGGAATTGAAACTTCTAGATTTTTAATCCAATTTAGTCCTTGAATTAAAGCAGTTGTTGGACAATCTCGGGCACTAATTAACAATAAATCAACGGTTTTACTTTTAATTGATTGTATCGCTTCCGGCCAGGAATGCCCCATGAAACTCCGAAAACCTGCCGTTTCTAAATAATGAATTAAAGCATGATCAATTTTGGTTTGAAGCGCTAATCCAGTGGAGACATCAGGCTCTAAAGACTGAGATAATGTTAATAAATCCACCACTAAAATACTGCCTTTGCGATTGCGATTCTCCCCAGTTGCAATCTGAATAACCTGCAAAAGAGCGGACTCTACAATCGAATCCAATTCGTAATCTAGACTGTTAATTAAACAGGGAAAAACGGATAATTGATCGACTTGATTAGCTAATTCAGTGGTCCAAGAATCTAATGTGATCAGGGGTAAATTGGCTAACCCTTCATGTTGAGTCAGTTGTTTCAAAAAACTTGAGGGAGATTGCACCCCGGATAAACTTTGAAGAATCATCACATCAGGTTGCCAAATCCGCCCTAACAGTTCCGCTTGAATCAGATCATCTGCTTCCAGGATACGACAACGAGAACAATGATGTAAAATCCAAGAGGAATGTTGAGCGGTGGTTTCAGTTTTATCCTGGGGTTGCAATTCAGATTTATTTGGTTCTTCAATCGGATTTAACCAAAGAATCGTTAACTTTTTAGTAATTTTTGGCAGGGGTTTTTGATCAATAATGGCTAAGGTTTTTTGCAGTTCAGCTGGTTGTACGGGAAGACATAAAAAACCATTAGAATCATTCTGAATTGCTCGTTTTTTATCCCCTAACGTTGCTGTAATGATCACTGGAATCTGATGGGTTTTCTGATCAGTTTTCAGCAGGGTGAGCACATCCCATCCTGATAATAAAGGCAAGAGCGGGTTTAAGAAAATTACATGGGGTTGAAGACAACGGGCTTTTTCCAAGGCTTCTGTTCCAGAACGGGCAATCACCACCTGATAACCAATTTGGTTTAATTGTTCACTCAGATGATGGATAAAGCTCGGCACGGCTTCTACAATTAAAACCAACCGGGATGGCTCAGTTGATTGAGGACAAGATGGGGTTCGGGGCAAATCTGAGGAGAACAGCTCATTGACCTGAGGTGGACTGGGGGGTAACAGTAACGTAAATTGACTGCCTTCTCCAGCTTGAGACATGAAGCTGACATCTCCCCCGTGTAAATGGGCTAGACGTTGGGTTAACACCAGTCCCAGTCCAGTTCCTTGATATTCTCGGGTTAAGGGACTTTGAAGCTGTTGAAACTTCTGAAAAATTAAATGTTGTTTGTCTTCTGGAATTCCAATGCCTTCATCCCACACGGTAAAGGCAATCCAGTGATCCCACAGACTCACCCGCAGTCCTAATTTTCGGGGTTGAGGGGTAAACTTCAAGGCATTGGAAATCAAATGGGCTAGCATCTGCCGCAGTCGCAACTCATCAGCAACTAAGCCGTCTAAACCGGGGTCAATTTCCAGGGTAAACCGTTGCTGGGCTTCAGCAATTCGCTGGTCTAATGCTTCGCTTAAGTTGCGGTAAGTGGGGGACTGGCTGGGTTCTTGTTGTTGCCCCACCGCCATGGCAAACCCTTGTTGACAAACGGCTCGAATTTGCACTAGCCCTGGGGATAATTCTAACTGTCCGGTTTCAATCCGGGTTAAATCTAAAATATCATTCACCACCATCATTAAATGGCGGCCACTTTGATAAATCAGTTGGGCATAATGGGTTTGACGCTCGTTGAGACTTCCAAGTAAGGGTTCATTCAGCAGTTTTGATAATCCCAAAATGGCGGTGAGGGGGCTTTTTAATTCATGACTAATACAGGCTAAAAATTCATCTTTGAGTCGGTTGAGATGAACTAAGTCGGCATTTTTCGCCGCTAATTCTTGAGACACCCGATGTTGTTCTGTGATATCTTGAGCCAAGATTAACCACAGTTGAGGCGTTTGCGGTTCGCCACCGGCAACGGGCTGAGGATTATGCCAGCAGCAGGGTTGGGAGGGGGATTGATCTCTGAATACTTCAGACCATGGGGATTGTAAGGGTTGACGAATAAACTGCCAAACCTGTTCTTGGTCATCAGCAGTACTACAAACACAAATATAAGTATCGGGTTGTGGCCCAAGCTGACACCAACTGGGTAAGGGATTGAGGGAGGAGTCTGAAGTGAGACGGTTTAAAGGATGGTCTGAGGACGGGGGGGGATTGGGGGAAAAATGAACCACCGTTTCAGACGTATGTCGAACGGTTTCTGACCCAGTGTGTAAACGGGACTGCCAAGCCCAATTTTGTAGAATCACTGTGCCATTCTCCTGTTGAATCATCAAAGGTACAGGAAACTGTTCCAGCAGATGTTGGAGAAATGGGGAAATCCCTTGAGATGGAGGGGGAGGTTCAGAACGAGGGGGAACTTCTACAGGACGCTGTTGAGTCCACATTTGCAGACAGGACAGGGTATCGAGTAACCCTAAAAACTGACCGCTTTGATTCACTACCGCGATGGTTGAAATCACCTGTGAGTTAGGGGTTTGAGCCGATTGGCATGACTGTAAATAATAACCTAATTCTGAGAGATCTAAGCGTTCGGGTAAGACGATGACGGGTTCAACCAGGCTTTCTTGTTGCGTTTCTAGGGTTTGTTTGAGAACCAGTGGATTAATATCTACAGGCTTCGGTTGCACTTGAACCGTACAGGCAAACAGGTGAGGCAGTAAACGATGCAGAAACACCAAGCCTTGAGGTTGTTCCTGCTGATTGACCACCACAATACACTGACATTGGGCTTGGCAAAATATCAACCACAATTCGCCCAATGTCACAGTTGGCTGACAACGGGGGACAATGTGAAGTAAGTGTTGGAGAGAGGAAGAAATAGACATAAGAACTCTAGAGGTTCAACATTCAGCCCACCATCTGATTGTGTTCTTTTCCATCATCAGCGCAAATGACTTCAAAGAAGGCGAATTTAACAATTAAAAAATACATCTTAAAAAAATAAGAAATCTGACTCTTTGACAGAATTCGCCTCTTTATATTTTAAGATATCAGTCTCCAATCCTGTTGAATGTTTAACATTAATCACGGATTCATTTTTAGGCAAAGCGATCGCCAGATTCCTTCAATCTTTCTTCTCCTAGGCCTATTCTTGATTGTCATCGCTTGATCCCAGTGGCATCTGATGAACTTTAATCATAAAATTTCAAGATGTCGATTTTTATGAAAATTTGTATCATTCTGTTGCGTTAAGTTGAGATCATGAAATCATCCTTTCAAAGGAATAGAATATAGAATAACGATTTTAAAGAGATTATCTTTTCCCTGAATGGGAAAATTTTCAATCGCGTTAAAAATTTAAAATGATTTCTCCTGCAACAACTCCGGAAGGCAACAGTTTTAGAGAAGGTTTTTGGTTTGAGGCTTGAGGTTGAATGAGAACTTCAGTTGAAAAATGTTTGGGCATAGCCCAATCAACATTTCGATCTAATACCTAACACCTACCACCTACTCCCTACTCCCTACTCCCTACTTCTTAAAAAAATTACCTACTCTTCAATTTGCCATAAATCATGCATTTGATTTTCATCTAAAATTTTCTTGGGACGCATTATCAAAATCACTTGTCCTAATATAGCGGTTGAAGGTTCTGTTTCAAACCACTGTAATGTTAATTGATTGTCCTGTTCTACCAGAAAATAACTATCCCCATTCCACTGACGTTGGGCGCGATCGATCACCATTAAAATGGCTTCCGTTTTACCGGCTAAAGGGGTAGGAAGTTGATCGCTGTGAGTTAAAATTACCACAGGATCTTCAGCTTTTAAGATCACTTGCCAACCCGGTAACGCCACCCAAGCCCCCTGTCCTGAAAATTTCACCAGGTGAAACGGATCAATTTCTTCTGTTAGCGGAACCGCTTTTAACTCCGCCAATGTTAAGGGAAATTCACCAACAACGGGTAAAATACGTGGTAGTTCCTCCTCAGATTCTAAACGATAAACCGGAAATCGCGGGGCTGAACCCTCTGAAAATACGGTAAAATCGGTTAATAGTTGTTCCAGTTGTTGCCGAGCTGTGGCAGAGTGGGCAAACTGTAAGCCTTTAGCAATTAACCGCGATCGCTGTTGTAAATCATTATGTTGTCGGGCTAGTCGCCAACTTTGATAGGCGATGGCATCGCCGGGATGGTTTGAGAAGCCTTCCGGCAGTTGAGACGTTCTAGAGAACTCTTTTAAGGCTTTGGCTAACTCTTTAGCATCATCGGCATCTAATTGACGTTCAACGACAAATTCAGCCGCTTGTACCCGTTGAGGCTGGGTTAAAATCCGGAATTCATATAGAATATCACTGCCTTTTTGTTGAAAATAGGAGGTGGTGGCGGCAGAAATTTCTCCCTGAATCACAGAATAATACACTTGAGATCCCACGATCACCTGATTTTGCTGAACCGGTTCAAAGCCCGTTTCTTCAAAAATCTGTTGAGGCGTATAACCTGCTTTTTGCAGTGTGGCGCAAGCTTTGCCCCATTCTACCCAATTCTGTTCCTTACGGCGGAGTAAAGTCACTAACCCCTGTAGATCGGCTGTATTGTCTGATGGAATCTCAGTCATGGAAGTTATGTTCAAACCACAATAGCCAATCTTATCATGACTCATTCCGCTATGCCTTGGGCTATTATAAACCTACCGACAAGCAGTCGATAGTTTACCAAAAAAAGCGGGCCTAAAGCCCCGTCCTAGAAGGACGGTTAACTTTGTGATATCATAGCAGACCGTAGTACGACAGCGATCAGCCATGCTCGTCTATGAAATGAAGCTGCAAGGAACGCCATCTCAGTATAGAAGGCTCGATCAAGCCATCCGTACTGGGCGTTTTGTTCGCAACAGTATCATCAAAGCATGGATAGAGGGTCAAGTCAAAAGAGGATGTCAAAATTTTGTAATAAATTGTAAGAGCAGCCGATATTCAATTCAGTCAGAAACTCATGGCTAATATCAAGTTTGTCGAAGAAAATCAGGAAGCGATCGCCGCTGATGGGGCTAATTTAAGAATTAAGGCGATGGAAAAGGGAGTCGATCTCTACACATTCACTGGAAAAATGATGAATTGTGGCGGCTATGGTCAATGTGGGACTTGCATCGTTGAAGTGGTTGAAGGAATGGAAAATCTTTCTCCCCGGACTGAAGCAGAAAAGCGTCTACTCCGAAAAAAACCAGATTCCTATCGTCTGGCTTGCCAAACCCAAGTCAATGGCCCTGTGAGTGTTAGAACTCAACCCCAGAAGCGTAAAAAAAAGTGATTTCCTCAAGGGTAATCGATTTGAGATCGTGTCCATTGCATTAATTTAGATTAAACCTAGAGACGTTAGTGATGCATAACGTCTCTATATTTTTATTGGGTCAATTAGCAGAAATAGAGGGGTTTATATGAAATCCTTTAATATTTGCGTGCATTTAATGAAAAGAAATCCCCCCTTGAAAAAAGGGGGCGAGAGACGAGAAGATTAATCTGTAGCATCACTTTCCGTATTTCATATTAAAACAGAAGTCATTTGATGAATAACAGCAGCGCCTTCATCGGCTGACAAACCGGATAAATTGATTTGATAAATGGGTGCATTTCGCTTTTTTAAGTCATAAGTATAAGTTTGGTCATAATAATCTAAAATAATCTGACAAGCCTCTGCAAGACTTCCCTGTTGAATTAATTCAATAGCCTGCTGTGTCCTCACACCCCCTAAACGTTTTTGAATTCGTTTTGTTGCGGCGATCAGTTCATCAATGGCTGCTTTTCCATAAATTTCAACGAGTAACTGAACCCGTTCTTCCCGCGAACGAATAATTTCAATAATGGGCGATCGCATCATTTTTTCCACAATTTCTTGAGGAATCCGACAAATTCCAATTCCCTTACTTTCTGCTTCGATCCAAACCGGTTTTTGTCGATTTAAGTTTGCCCAATGGATGGTGATTAAATTCCAAAATTGTTCGTTTGTCGGTTGCGGCGGTTGACCTAAACTGCCATAGCTACTACCGCGATGATTGGCTAATTTTTCTAAATCTAAAATTTGTTCCCCTCTTGCCGCTAAAGCTTTTAAAATCTCTGTTTTTCCGGTTCCTGTCATTCCTGCTAAAATCATCATATTCTGGGGAATTTGAAACAGCGATCGCCCCCAACGTCGAAAGGCTTTATATCCCCCCGTTAACAGGATGACATTAAATCCCGCCCTTTCCAACAGCCAAGCCATTGACTCACTTCGCATTCCTCCCCGCCAACAGTAAAGCCGAATGATTTTATCGGGGGCTAAACCTTTGGCTTGGGTAATCAAATCAGCACATTTTGGCCCGACGATTTCAAATCCTAATTCAACTGCCTTTTCCCGTCCGTTTTGTTTATAACAAATCCCTACTTTTTTCCGTTCTTCATCACTCAACAACGGCATACTTTTAGCGCCTGGAATATGTCCTTGAAGATATTCTTCTGGACTGCGAACATCCAATATCACACCATAATTATTTAAAAACGTATCTGGATCAAAGGATTTAGCCATAATTACAGCCATTCAATTTGACGGGCTAACTCAGGAAGTTGAGATTCTTTTTGACCTTTTTCCCTAGCTTGTATCGTAAACAAATTAATGGGCGTATTAAAAACATCAACGAAATCTGCTTTACCCATGATCGTTTTAAGACTATCTCGCGGTAATTCTTTTAATATCCATCGTCCCCACCGATATAAATAGTCCTGAGTCTTCATCCGTTTCATCAAGGGAACCCCATGCAGTTGATGTAAATAACGGTTTGATTTTCCGTAACGATACCATTGACGGCGCAGTTCATCTAAGGTGGAACGATGACGATGTTTAACAATTGCTGTTTTGGCGAATTGAAGTTGATAGGGGGTTTTTTGCTGGATGCGCCAACAGATATCTGCATCTCCCCCGGTGGTTAAGTAAGGACGAAACAACCCCACTGGTTCAAATGCAGCCCGTCGAACGGCTAAATTGGCTGTTTGACCATAGGGACAGAAGGAATTGGCTAAGGTATGCTTTTGAGACAGGGTTTCTTGCCGTTCAGCATAGTCTTCCAGCCAGCTATGACCTGGTAAGGCTAAAATTTCCCCGGCAACAATGCCAATATTGGGATTATCAAAAGGTTGAACTAGTTCTGCCAGCCATTGAGGTTCAGGACGGCAGTCCATATCCGTAAAGGCTAGAATTTGTCCCTGGGCGGCGCGAATACCTTTGTTGCGGGCAGCGTAGGAACTTTGAATTTGATTTTCTTGTAAGGGATGGAGGGTAATTTGAACAGGTTCAGTTGTAGCAGCCGCTTTCAGCATTGCAAAACTGCGATCGCTGCTATGATTATCCACCAGTAAATATTCAACTTGATTGGCTGGATAAGTTTGCGATCGCAAACAGTCCATTAACGCTGGTAAATCTGCTTCACCGTTATAAATAGGGATAATGACAGAAACGTAGGGCATCGGTTTGGGTGGGCGCTTAGGGTTAAAAGAGAGACCAGTTAATGTTGAGCAATTTCAAGTGAGAATGGCTCAATTCTGATGATACCTAGCCCTAATTGAATTTCATGTGATCTCAGGCAATCTTTAAAGCTTGATTAACGCCAGACTCACAAGGATGCCATTAATCAGATAAAATAACCCCACAACTTGGGTTTCTGACCAGCCACAGAGTTCTAAATGATGATGTAATGGTGCCATTTTCAACAACCGTTTACCTACACCATCCGGACTTTTGGTTGCTTTGTAATAGCTGACTTGGGCAATAACAGATAGGGTTTCTATCAAAAAGATGCCACTAATCAGCAGTAAGATCCAGAGGTGATTGCTGAGTAAAGCGGTTGCCGCCAGTCCACCGCCTAACGCTAAGGCTCCAGTATCCCCCATAAACACTTTTGCCGGGTTGCGGTTATGGCTGACAAACCCTAAACAACATCCACTCATACAGGCACAGAAAATCATTAAACCCGCAGACGTAGAAATGAGGCTGGCACCAAGTCCTAAAAAGGCGATCGCTCCTAACCCTCCCATCAGCCCATCTACGCCATCTGTAAGGTTTGTGGCGTTACTTTCGGCTACGAGGACAAAAGCTGCCAAAGGCCAGAATAACAAGCCTAGAGGTAAAGCAATACCTAATGGTAGAGCAACAGTTGTGATGGTTGTCGGTTGACTCCAAGCTAACCATCCGCACAACACAACCGCAAACCCCACTTGTAAGGCGAGTTTGAGTTTGGGACTAATGCCTTTATTGGATTTGCGTCTGAGAATTTGCCAGTCATCCAGCCAACCGATGAAGCCATAGGCTAGGGTTAACAGGGCAACCGCCACTACGGCTGGGGTAAAGTTTGACCAAATTAACGCCATTGCCACACCCACAGGGACAAAAAAGATCCCCCCCATGGTGGGAGTGCCTGCCTTTTTTAAGTGGGCTTGGGGGCCATCTTCTCGGATAAATTGTCCAGCCTTGATGCGAGTGAGTACCGGAATGACCCAATATCCTAAGGCTGAAGTCAGGAGCGTACACACTGCAAAGGGTAAAAACAAAGAAGCTCTTAAGTCTAGAAAGTGTTGAGCTGCTCCATCCCAGGTGATGGCAAACAGACTCAATCCTAAACTTAAGAGCCAGAACAGGGTACGCCCTGAGAGTTTTAACGGTAAAGATTGTGATGGTATACTATCCACTGGTATTTTTTTGAATTAATCCTCAACACCAATTTCCAGAAGCGTAGAAGTAAGATTCTACATTAATTCTGGGTCACTATTTTTGATCTAGTCGTCGGAGAAGTCATCCTCATCCTCATCCTCATCATAAGCCCCATCATCAACAATCAATTCTGAGATTTCTTCTTCTTCCTCTGCATATTTTGATGGTTCTTGGGCATCTCGTTCCATAAGTCGGCCAGTAGCTCTCAGCCAATCTAGCAGGGATACTCGCTGCTGGGATGCAATCACATCGGCAGGTTCATGTACTGGCGTTTCACGTAATGATGGATTATTCATAGTTCAGCGGTTTGAAGTCAATACCACTATAAATTACTCTTGTGGAATTTGAGATTCCACCATAACTTATCATAATTTTGTCCCTGGTCAACTTTGTACCCAGAGAGTAAGAGTCTGATATTTTCTGTCTACAGACTCAAGAGAGAAATATCAGAAAAGTTAATCAATAATTCGGGTCAATGCCCCCCAGGTTCACTGGAGATGATTTTGCAAGGCAAAGCGAACCAATTCAGCTCGATTATTCGTTTCTGTTTTACGCAGCAGACTACTGACATATTTTTCAATTGTACGGGGACTTAGGTGTAGTCGTTCACCTATCTGAGCATTGGATAATCCTTCAATAATGTGCTCCAGTACTTGTTTTTCCCTTGGGGTTAATTCAATTTCAATTGGACACGGGCTAATTGGATAAGGGGGGGGTTCTGATCCTTGAGTTGGACTAGATTTTAATCGAGAACGCCACTCTGCTTCGATTAACTGTGATCGCTCTAATAAGGCTCGAATTACAACCCCTAATTCTTCTAATTCAAAGGGTTTAGGCAAATAATTATCACACCCCATTTGATACCCTTTAATACGTTCTTCGACACTGGTATGAGCGGTTAAAAAAATGACAGGTAATAAGCGAAAAGCTGGACGAGTTCGGACTTGACGAATTAGTTCATAACCATTCATCTCAGGCATGGCGATATCGGTGACAATCAAATGAGGCTTGTATTCATCAACCCGTTGCAGTGCCTCTCGACCATCTTTCGCGGAGATCACTAGATAACCCGACATTTCTAGGTAATCACCAATGGAGAGGCGAGTCCCTAAATCATCATCAACAACCAAGATCGTTAAAGGCATTAGGACCTGGGACTAACAGCGTTTTGATCATACCTTAATGCAGCCAGAAATAACTTAACCAGCTTTCATACTTTTAACCCTTCGACACTGTTCTGGGTTAAATTGCCTATCTCAATAGACGGAGAGGGGAGTTAACATTTTTTCTTCACTCAATTTTCAGCCGTTGAGATACACATCAGATCAATACAGAGGAGACGGAGGGATTCAGTCGGATTGGCAAACTTTCCATTAACTATACCATAATTTTTTTTTGAATATGTATTCCATCGTACTATAGCACTCAGTAAAGGGGGTTTGACATCAAATTATCTTCAAAGTAAATAGGAAATAGTAAAGTGTCAAACATCTGATTCATATCCCACTCTATCTAATGCTAAAAGGCTCCTCTCAAAAACCTATGTTGTTCTTTAGAGGAGCGATTTAGAAAGTGATACGATGAACTGAGAAAACACCATTGAGCTGGCTAAAACCTTGTTACTTTTATCTCCATTGAATTAGCTTTGTATCTCAACTGCTGGATTAGCAATCTCACTCTTTTTAGGGGTTGAAGAGAGAGCCGTTTGTAATAAGTTTTCCACTAGCTCTTGAGGACGCTGAGCCGTCCACCAGAACACAATTGCTGGAATAACACCGAATACAATACTTAAGCCGACGGGGAGTAAAAATTGAGGCTCTAATGCCACAATAGTGATCACGGCTCCAAACAGAAAGTTGGTTAGATAGATAATCAGAGGAACCGTGAGTTGAGGTCGAGAGAGAACAATGGGTGTTTTTCTCCAAAGCACTGCGGCAACTCCCATAAAGATTGAACCCGTTCCTAGCCATCCCATTAGGTTACGATAAGGCATCCCAAAAAACTCACCCACCTGATCAAATTGCCAGAAGGGTAAGGGGGCTTGACTCATGGCAGGGTCAAGGACTAAGTCCCAAGCGGTGAGCAGAACAGAGGCGATCACGAATGCTAAGAGATGCCGCCACCAACCGGTTTTAATCAGCACTTTTAATCCGGAACGGGCTAACAAGTAACAGCATAAGCCCATATAAAACCAAGATAGGGGGATGGTAAACGGAACTAATCCAGCAATCTTATAACCTAAGCCACTTAAATAATAATATTGACCAAAGGGAAATCCTGTACTGGTTCCTAAGAGTTCACTGGATAAGGATAAACAGACCGCAGGAATCAAAAACCCTAAGGTGGTTCCCCAGCCCAAAGTTCGACTGGCATACAGAATGGCTGTGGCTGCACCAAAGAGAATGTAAGTCACCCCTCCTGTCGCCATACTCCATTGCAATAGAGTCTGTCCGAAGCTTGGCAGGTTGGCAATGATCTCTGGATTGGGTAAAACAATCAGTAACCCAGCTAATCCAAAGAGGGTTGATACCACATGGGCCGTTAGGCAAATGCGCTCTGCAATAACAAGTTGCTTCATGGGATTCCTAAAAAAACCTAAAGTGCAGTTTGCACTTCCTATTAGTTTACAAATCTTTATCTCAGAAGCAATGAACGTGATGAGCAAATCTTGTGTGTGAAATCAGGATAAAACCGACTCAAATATTTGTTCTAATGCTGATTAGATAAGGCTTTCCTTCATAGGGGGGGCTAGATTAACCCTGGGTCTGTTAACAAAAGAATAACTTTTATAAATAAATTGAACATTTACCCACGAAAATTTTAATGTAAATTTATAAAGCCTAGACAAAAAAAGAAATTTATGATATGGAAATAAATTTGAGCAATATAGCGCTACGCGCCGTCATGTGTCATGATTAGTTTTTCTTTGTCATCGCCATCAAGATCACGGATGAGCGAGGTTTAACAGTATAAAAGCGGTTAGGAATCATGGGTGCAACCTTAAGATTACAAAAGTCATGGGGGGTGTCTAAGGCTGTGTCTACAATGCGATGCCAATTTTCTTGAGGGGGTAAGGGGGGTAATTCAAACTTCAGGGGTTTCCAATAGGCGTTTAGCATCACGTGTAAAAATTCTCCCGTCTGAGGATGGCGTAAACTCAAAGCTAAGTGATGTGAATCTTCTTCCCAATCGGGTTCATGTAAGCGAATGCCATGCCAACTAATATTAGGTAAATCACTGTCTGGATTATCTTGAATTAAAGTTTCAATCTTAAAAATCTTACGAGACTGCGTAAAGCGAATAATGCCTTTAAGAAACCGCAATAAATCGGCATTTTTACCAATTAAACTCCAGTCAAACCAACTGAGTTCATTATCTTGGCAGTAAGCATTATTATTCCCCAATTGAGTGCGTCGAACTTCATCTCCCATTAAAATCATTGGGGTTCCCTGAGAAATGAATAAAATCGTCAAGAAATTTTTAATTTGTCGTAACCGCAAGACTTCAATTTCGGGATCGTCTGTGACCCCTTCTTCTCCACAATTCCAACTGATATTGTAATTACAACCATCTTGATTCTTTTCGCCGTTTACCTCATTGTGTTTGTCGTTATAAGACACTAAATCATTTAATGTAAAACCATCATGACAGGTAATAAAATTAATACTACAATGGGGATCGCGTTCCGGTGTGGGATAAATATCGGGACTGCCCATAATGCGGGCAGCCAGTTGGGAAATCTTGCCCGGATCACTCTTGACAAAACTGCGAACATCATCGCGATATTTACCATTCCATTCTGCAAAGCGATCGCCAGCAAATGATCCGACTTGATACAATCCCCCAGCATCCCAGGCTTCAGCAATTAATTTGGTTCCGGCTAAAACCGGGTCAGATTTAATAATCCATAAAATCGGTGCATCTTCCATGGGATAACCATATTTATCACGGGAAAAAATCGAAGCTAAATCAAAACGAAATCCATCCACGTGCATTTCTGAGACCCAGTAATGCAGACAGTCAATAATCATTTGTCCAGTAATTTCATGGTTGGCTTTTACCGTATTGCCACAGCCGCTATAGTTACTATAATATTGTTGATCTTCCTCTAAAATATAATACATAAAATTATCTAACCCTCGAAAAGAGAGGGTAGGGCCGTTATGATTGCCCTCGGCGGTATGGTTAAAAACCACATCTAAAATCACTTCAATTCCCGCTTTATGAAAGGCTTTCACCATATCTCGGAATTCATTGACTGGCCCTAAAGGATTGCGGCGGGAACTATAAGCGCGATGGGGCGCAAAAAATCCAATCGTACTATAACCCCAATAGTTTTTCCGAGGAGGAACCGCATCCTGTTCATCAAATTGATGAATTGGCATCAGTTCAACAGCGGTAATTCCTAAGTCTTTTAAGTAGGGTATTTTTTCAATTAATCCCGCATAAGTGCCCCGTTTTTGTGGAGAAACTCCTGAGTTAGGATGACGGGTAAAACCACCGACGTGTAATTCATAAATAATCGTTCGGGCATAAGGAATTCGTAAAGGCTGGTCATCTTCCCAATCATAAGTTGCGGGATTAACCACTACACTTTTTAAGGCTTGGGCGCAGTTATTTCCGGGCTGAGATGCTGCCGCCCGACTATAATTTTCATCATTAACAATGGCTTTAGCATAGGGATCTAGCAGGACTTTTTCAGGGTCAAAGCGATAACCCGCTTCTGGGAAATATAAACCATCGGCACGATAGCCATAAATCTGTCCCGGAACGATCCCTGCTACTAAAATATGCCAGTAATAAAAGGTTTTATTAAAATTAGGATTAAAGGGAATTACATAAGCGGGTTCAGCCGCATCGGGGGTATCAAATAACAATAAATCTAAAGATTTACAGGTTTTTGAAAATACACAGAAATTTACACCTTGCCGTTGAACTGTTGCACCTAAGGGAAAACTTTGACCTGGAAAAAGCTGAAAGCTCATGAAATTCCTCTGACTCAAAATAGATTCAAATTAGTAGATTCCCTGACTGTATCGATTCATTTCATCTTGCCGACATCACTGTTCTCATTTTTCACCTGTCAGACTATAATCAGCTGATTCGTCAGTCAGATGTTTTTAAGCACTGTAACACAATTTGATTGCGTCCCTGTTCTTTAGCTTGATAGAGGGCTTGATCGGCAGCAAGAATGAGGGCTACAGCAGTGTCTAACGAATTCGGCACTTGGCTGCTGATCCCGATACTTAGGCTCACCCAGTCTGAGACATCTGATTGAGCATGGGGAATCTTTAAAGATTCAATCGCCTGCTGAATCAATTGAGCAACAGTGTGAGCACCTTTTAAATCAGTGTTTGGTAAAATCACAGCAAATTCTTCACCCCCGTAACGAGTCACTAAATCGGCGGGACGCTTCACCACTTGTTTAATGGCCTGAGCTACCTGATAGAGACAGCGATCGCCCTCTAGATGTCCATAGTAATCGTTATATCGTTTAAAATGATCGATATCTACTAAAATTAAAGATAATGGAAGCTGTTCTCGTTTTAATCGCTGCCATTCCTGTTTCAAAGATAAATCAAAAATCCGACGATTATAAACCTGAGTTAAACTATCTAAAGTCGCTTGTTGGTAGAGAGTTTGATTGGTTTGATTAAGGATGGTTTCCCATTCTTTGCGATCGGTTACATCCATGATCGTGACTAAAAAGCCATCTTGATGTTGAATGAAATTGAGATCATACCAACCTCTAATCCATTGATTTTCATAAAATAATTCTTGATGAAAGGGTTCCCCTGTTTCAACGACATTAATACAGGCATCAAACAGCATGGGATTAACTGAGTCAAATGTTGATCTCAAAACTATTTCACCAATGAGTTGGTTTGATGCTTTACCCAATGCCTGAGACAGAATCGGATTGACTAAAGCACAGCGAAAGTAACTAATTTGGTTCTGTTGATTTCGAACTGCTTTTAAAAACGCAATGCCTAGAGGACAGCTATTGAGAATTCCCCGCAGTAGTTGCCGAGATTCATTTAGAATTTCTTCCATGCATTGACGGCGCTTAATTTCTTTTTGAAGTTGTGATTTTTGCCATTGAATTGTGAGTTGAGTTTGGACTCTTGCTAATAACTCGTTAATTTGAAAGGGCTTAGAAACATAGTCTACTCCCCCCACTTGAAAGGCTTTGATTTTATCCGATGTTTGATTCATTGCACTCAGGAAAATAATCGGAATTCCTTGAGTTTTTGGATGGGCTTTGAGCTGGCGACAGACTTCATAACCATCCATTTCTGGCATTCTAATATCCATCAAGATCAAGTCTGGGGCTAATGCTTGAGCATTTTTTAAAGCTGTTTTTCCATCTCTGGCTTTGCGAACTTTATAACCGTTTAGTTCTAAAACATCAGACAAAACTCGTAGATTTTCTATCTGATCATCAATGATTAAAATTTCTTGAAAAGATAGATATTGGCTGGGAAAATTCATGGTCACATCCCCCTGTATAATGAAAAATATAATAAGACTGATATGTCCTCTCGCAGTCAGCTTACCATGGTCTATATCAGTCTAGGTTTGCTTAACTGAAGAGGAACAAGCAAAGTTAATAATGATTGTAACGATTGAGGAAAGAAACTTAAACACTGGCTTGGGTTTAAAACTAAAATTCCCCAGGGTTTGATGATTCATCAACCTAGCAAACAAAAATTTGAATTCTAGGATGTACCGCCCTTAAGCACAGGGAATGTATCTGAGGGATAGCAATTGGAAACCAGATGTGAGAAACTAATCGATAGCCATCAGATCTGATGAATCATTTCTGCTATTGTATTAGGAATCTCGCTGACTGGATATTTGATTGAATGCACAAATAGCGCTAATATGAAACGAGACCGTGTTGCAATCGTTCTACTCATCTTGAATTTAAGTGGGGCTGTTCCTGTTCAAGCAGAGTTACAAGCTGACCTGAGACGACTCATGAGTACAAAACAATGTCAACAGTGTGATTTAAGTGAAGCCAATCTGGAACAGGCTGAGTTAAACGGTGCGAATTTATTAGGGGCAAACCTGCAAAAAGCCAATCTACGGGGTGCTAAATTGCGAGGGGCTGATTTAAGTTCTGCGAATCTGATTGTAGCGGATCTTTCCGGGGCTGATTTACAAGATGCTAAACTTCATAGTACCACCCTGCGAGAAGCAAACTTAAGTCAAGCGAATTTTTCCTGGGCTGATTTATATCGGGCATTTTTGGAGCAAGCTCAGTTCGTCGAAGCCAATTTATCGAATGCCAATCTCAGCGGGGCAAAATTAGAAGGTGCTAATTTTTGTGGAGCAACGTTACCGGATGGCACGAAAGGAAATTGTTCCCCTCCTTAAATTCAATCGTGACTTTATTCAGAGATTAACTCAACAGGATTGGGCTTGAGAGCCACTTATTTTTGCTAAAGTTGTCATATTATCGTTAATCAAAATACAATGAATAGTGAACAAATTGCCCAATATATTGAAGTCACTGGTGGCATTTCAAAACCCTGGTTATTAGTTCAATTGCGACTCAAAAAACTACAAGAACGCCGTCATCAGCTTTCAAGTCAGGAATATGTGCAAGCGTTAGCTGATATTCAAGCCGACTTAATGCAATTAGGGGAATGGTGGGTTGGAATTGAGGATGAAGTCTTTGGTCATACGCCTGAAGGGTAAGAACCATGAGAAATCCCCACTGTTTCATGATAAAAGCGGTGGGGAAAACCTACTGACAATATCCTCTGTCATTAGTTAGAACGAGTCTCAGGAAAAGTGCGCTTAAATTCCTCAATTAAATCATCGATTTCTTCGAGGGCTTGATTGACATCAATTCTCAAGGTTCCTAAGTTTGGCTGTTCTAATAGCCGAACCAGAGATTCGCGCTTGCTCTCAATAACAGCAATTTTTCTTCGGATGTGTTCGGGAGACATTATCATAATTCCTTGATCAGATTCACTCTACAGTATATCTATCTTGACTTCAACTGCCAGAACTTAAGCGATTTGTCTCAACAACAGCCTGAGTTACTGTAAAAAGGGAGGTCGTTTAACATTAGTCAGTTTACTTTTCGCCATTTGGGCTAAAAATCGTTTCAGCGTTTTCTTACGATTTTTCATAAATGCACCCCAAAAACCGGGCTGAAATTCGTCCATCGTCTTTGCCAATGCCCAAATATCAATGGCAACCATATCATAAAGTTGCTCATCTTCCTGCTGAAGTGCATTAATCTGTTCTTGTACTTTGGGTTTAGCCACACCATTTTCTCGGTCTTGACCACTATTCATCTTTAATCAGTCCATATATTGAGAGCTAACCACTATCCACCGATTGTCCTGTGACAGTTTTTCCTTGGAAGAGAGTTCAACTTCTCCAATGGGTTGATATAATATTCAACTTTTTGGCACACTTGACTAACGATGATACAAGGGTTTGAAAGAATTCTAGCCGATCTTCTCCTGCCGAAGCAAACGCTGTCGCTGAGATGCGGCTTGTAATCAGTTGTCACGCACTTCCTGCTTGGGATGAAGAAGAAGCTGTTGGGTTGAATTTTTAATTAAAAAATACGGGTCTGACAAGCACCGATCAAAACCCATATTTTCAAGAAATTAGGTTTAAAATTCTAGGAAAAATTACAAGAACTATACTGTTAATATAATTTAGCCGACGGATTGTAAATCCCGGACGTGAAGCCCTGGAGCATAAGCTTCAATTACTTTTCCCGTGCGAACACAAGTAATCATTAAATAATCACAAGTCCGACATTGAGTACGAATGTGTTCTGCTGAATGATAACGTTCTGATAATGAACCACAATTAGGACATCGAACAATTTGTTTAGTAACCATTTTAATTTTTGTGAATTTTCAATCAATGTGTTAAAGCTGTCTGTTTAAAACTTTGACCTTTAAGTACCAGGTCAACTGACAATTCAATTTGCCAAAATCTCAAATAACTGTTCTCCTTATTATATCAATAAATCAAGACTAAAAAATCATTCTTTTAGTAGATATTCTTGATCCCCAACTTAAATAAGCCATAAATTAGTGATCCCATTAAAAAGATTAACATACTTTCAGAAAAATGCTAGCATTTGCTGTTAAGGTTTTGTCAAAAATTTAACTTTTTTAAGAAAAATTTAAGTTTTAGCTAAATAATGAGACACTTAAAATGGCTGTTAATCCTGGGGGAGAAGTCAGCGATAGGCACACTTTTTAATACGTTAAAATGACAATCATGCAGTTCGATGCCAAGCCCTGCACTGGCTAGTTGCTTTAAGCTGTCACGCCCTTGATTTGTGAGGGGAAGATAGGAGGATAAGGAGACTTGCTCTTCCCTCATCAGTGCTGGCTCAGGAGCAGAAAGAACAAATAACGATTTGGCTTGTTGCTCCACCCCACATCCCCCATTCTCATCCCACGTCCCCGTCTACGCGGGGATGACGCGGGGGGCAAGCTCTAGGGGGGATGAGACATGGGAATGAGGCGCATGGGGACTGGCTGGCTCCCTACAGCCTCTCTGCTTAGCGAATGAGTCAGATTTGGAATTTTCCCACAATCATCGGGAAGAATTGCCAAAATTAATCTTAAAATTATTGTGTTTTGGACTGTTAAGTCACTATGAAACAATCTCAATCTTTCATGGCACTTCTCTCGGTCACAGTGGTGATGGGTAGTCTTCTATCGGGGACTGGTGCTGCTCAAGGATGTCTATACCAACAATATGAGTCTAGTTTACCGGGGTTTACAGAGCCTTTATCCGGTTCTGATTCCCTGACTCAAGCCAGTTTTTTAGAGTCCCGAGAAATGACAATGGCGAGTGCTGCCGTCATTGCCGGTTTATTGGGCTTGAGTTTATTATTTCGCCAATCTAAAGGGGAGGAAAAAGCTGCTCAAGAAAAGCCTGCTGAAGCTCCTAAAGATAAAGGGAATAAAGAGAAGGAGAAAAAACATCCAGAGGCTCCAGGGGGTCAACTGGATGTAAAACAAGAGAACAAGGAAAAAGCCGCCGATAAAGAAGAAAAGACTTCAGCACCAGCATTAGAAAAAGAAGAGAAAAAAGAAGTTGCAGCAGCTAAATAATTTTTCCTAAAAAAGGGATATAATTTGCTGTAATAGCGCTGAATTTTTTGTTCTTTTACATTGGTATTGTGTCACTTGCAATGGGGAAGTTGTATAAAACACTTCCCCAAATGGGTTTCGATCAACTGCCGTTAGAACTGGCTTTTGCTTCTAAATTTTCCAGCCTACTTTTTAACTCTTGATTTTGCTTTTTGAGTTGTTCCAGTTCATCCCGTACCTGTTTTAAGGCTTTGTCAGAACCGATATTTTTTTGGACTTTTTGCACAGCTTCTTCAGCCCGTCGTCGGACTCGTCCATCTAAGGTGGAGTCTACTAAATCATTCAATACCGCGATCGATTTTGGGGTTTCCATGGTTCCTAAGGCGATGACAACCGCGACCTGAGTCAGGAAAAAGTCTTCTTTGGCAATTTCTTCTAAACGTTGTAAAATCCGTTCTAAATTGATGGCATTTTGACCCGTAGAAATTGTGCCTAAGGCCCGAATTGCCGCTAAACGTAAAGGCTGAGGAACGCCTGCCACTGTATATTTTAAAATCAGGTTTAAGGCTTCTTCTGAAGTCTTCATTTGACTTAAGCCTGAAATTGCACCACAACGAACCACTTCATTCCAGCCTGCTCGTTCTTTCAGCACGGTTTTTAAAAACTTAATCGCTTTTTCTTCTGTGGGTTTTTCCTCTGTATTTCCTGCTGCTATTTCACCCATTGCTGTGGCAGCCGCAGCTTCCACATAATAGCTCTCATCTCCTTTTTCCAGAATCGATTTTAAAGCTTTATAGCTGATTTCTGTGGGATGTTTTGCCAAGGCATTGACAGCGGCGCGTCGCACTTGTGGATTTTTATCTTTTAAGCCAGCCATTAACCCCTCTATCACTTGATCAAGCTGAATTTTGGCAAGCTGTTTAGTTACTTCAACTTTTACTCCCCAAAAGGCTTCTTTTTTCAACGCCTGAGTTAAGGCTTTTACCGCTTCTAACCCGCTTTTTTTTCCTAATGCTTGAGCGGCATAAATCTTAGAAATGGGATCAGGATCAAGCTGGAGTTGAGCCTTTAATTCAGCCACGGGGTAGTCTAATGTTACGGTTTTTAAGTAATGATTTCCTACATCAAAACTAATAAATTTGGGCTTTTGTTGCAAAGGAAAATAAAAGGTTTGTTCTTTTTCATGAACTCGAACCGTAAATACTTTCATTTCTGCCTCAGCGTCCGTTTTTGATGTATAGCCGAAGCCAATCGGAATTTTTAAATCAAATAAATGTTGTTCACTCAATCTTTCACTCTCTTTAGCTTGTTTTTGTTTAATAGTAATTTTTGCTAAATGACTTTCACCATCCCAGGAATAAGATACTTTATAGTCTGGATGTCCACCGCGAAAAACATATTGATCAAATAACCCGAGTAAATTTCGTCCTGTTGTCTTTTCAATTGCCCGCAATAAATCAACTGTTTCAACAGTATTATGAGCGTTCTCTTGCACAAAAGTATGAATGGTTTTGTTAAATAATTCATCTCCTAATTCGGTCCGAATCATGTGATAAACACAAGCCCCTTTTTCATATAAATGGCGATCATACAATTCAATTGCTTCTCGGTAAATATGGGTAACAATGGGGCGACGATAGCGAGAACTATCTTCCGATAAATAATTGCGGGCTTCGTTTAAACGATAGTATGCGGCTTCCGTTTTTCCATACTCTTTTTCTGTCCATAAAACCTCAGAGTAAGTCGCCATCCCTTCCTTAATCCAGGCATGAGACCAATGTTTAATCACAATTAAATCCCCAAACCATTGATGAGCTAATTCATGAGCGACTAAACTTTCAGAATTGCGATTATCAAGGGCAGCTTTTTCATCCAATAAACAGCGATCTGTTAATAAAGTGGTTGAGGTATTTTCCATCCCCCCAAAGATGAAGTCACTGACACAAACTTGAGCATATTTTGGATAAGGATATTTATAACCAAATGTTTGAGAGAAAAACTCAATCATGTCAGGGGTTTTTCCCATAGTTCTAATAGCATCTTCTTCCTGTCCTTTTTCCACATAATAAGTAACAGGAATACCATTCCATTCTTGCTTAATTTCGGCAAAATCTCCCACTGCCAATGTCATTAAATAAGTGGGGTGAATCTGCTTTTGTAACCAGTGATAAATCTGCTCTTTTCCCTTCTTCTCAGTATGAATCAGTTCCCCATTAGAAATAGCGATAAATTCTTGAGGAACTCCCACTCGAATTTCTGAAGTTGCCAGTTGTCCCGGATAGTCAAAACAGGGAAACCAAAAGCGAGAATCTTCATCTTCTCCTTGGGTCCAAACTTGTAGGGGTTTATCGGGATAATCTGAACTGGGTTGAATGAAATAAAGCCCTCGCTGCGGTTTTTCTACCCCATATTCAATGACAATTTTAATCAGTTTATTGGCTTCTGTGGGTTGTTTGAGATAAATTTGAATCTGTTGACTATCATAATCAAACTCTTGTTCGATTTCAGCAATTGTTACCGCTTTAATATCGAGATCAACTGCATCTAATGTCAGTGTTTCAATCCCACTCCGAACGGGATTGAGATGAATGGTGCAAGTTCCCTGAAAGGATTGGTTTGCAATATCGAGGGTTAAATCCAAGAAAATATGCTCCACTTGCCCTGGACGATCTGGGTTATAATGGGGGCGAGCACCGGGTAATTCAAAGGATTTGCTCAAATCAGATTCAGGATCGAAGTATAAATTAAGCATGAGCAGTTGATACAAAATAATGACAATAAATGAAAGAGATGTTGTGGATATTCACTTATTATAGATGAATTGATCCCATTTGTGAGCCATCCAGTTTTTGACAAAACAAAATTCCGCGATAAATCTTCCTCAGTCATTAACAACAACTCATGCTTTTTTAATCATTAAAATAAATGCAATTTAAATGGGATATTAAATGTCTCAAAATACTTTGATAGGTTTAAATAAACCAACTCATTTGACTAAAAATTATATCATATTTATTTTAACAACTGAGTCAAAAAAATATACAATTTTACTAAACTTTCTCAATATTTAACAAATCTTTAAGGCGAAATTTTGCCATTTGATCTCTCATCCCTCGAGTTGAAGTGTTATCATGGCTTGACATCCATAGTTGCGGGTTAATCCCCCCCCTTCTAAAATTTTAAAATCAATCATTCACCAGCCGCAGAGAACTGTAACAATGAAATTGGCAGCGCGAGTAGAAAAAGTGACCCCCTCCTTGACTTTGGTAATTTCAACCAAAGCGAAAGCCATGAAAGCGGAAGGCATTGATGTGCTTAACTTTAGTGCCGGGGAACCAGATTTTGATACCCCGAAGCATATTGTTGAGGCGGCAAAAACTGCATTAGATCAGGGTAAAACCCGTTATGGCCCAGCCGCTGGAGAATTGAAGTTACGGCAATTGATTGCCAACCAGATTAATCAGGATACAAGCCTCAATTATCAAGCGGAAAATGTGATTGTCACCAATGGGGGGAAACACTCGCTGTATAACTTAATGATTGCCCTAATTGAGGCAGGAGATGAAGTGATTATTCCCGCCCCGTATTGGGTGAGTTATCCAGAAATGGTCACCTTAGCCGATGGCAAAGCGGTCATCGTCCAAACTACCGCAGAAACTGAGTATAAAATTACCCCGCAACAGTTACGTCAAGCCATTACGCCGCAAACCAAACTCTTTGTGCTTAATTCTCCCTCTAACCCCACTGGAATGGTTTATACCCCAGAGGAAATTAAGGCTTTAGCAGAAGTGGTGGTAGAAGCGGGGATTTATGTGGTCTCAGATGAAATTTACTGTAAGATTTTGTATGATGATGCCAAACATCTCAGTATTGCCGCAGCCTTACCCGAAAGCCATCAATACACGTTTATTAGTAGTGGATTTGCCAAAGCCTACGCCATGACCGGATGGCGACTGGGATATTTAGTTGGGGATGTAGACATGATTAAAGCCATGACTCGCATTCAAGGTCATAGTACTTCTAATGTCTGTACTTTTGCCCAGTATGGCGCAATAGCCGCCTTAGAAGGTTCTCAAGATTGTGTGGAGGAAATGCGCCTGGCGTTTGCTAAGCGGCGGCAAGTGATTTATGAAGCCTTAAATTCAATTCCTGGCATCAGTTGTGTGAAACCGGATGGGGCGTTTTATATGTATGCAAACATTGGCAAAATTGGGATGAATTCCATGGATTTTTGCAATGCTTTATTAGAAGAGAAACACATGGCAACGGTTCCCAGTGTCGCTTTTGGAAATGATCATCACGTTCGGATTTCCTACGCTACTGATTTAGCCAGTATTGAACGGGGAATGGAACGGTTAGAGGAATTTGTGAAAGCCCGGATTTAGCCTCTTGAATAACTCTGGAGAAATAAAAAATGCGTAACAGTTTATGAGAGGGAACTATGGGGGGCAAGCTCTGTTCCCTGTTCCCCCCATCCCCGCCCTTCCAGGGCGAGGGATTGTCAAAACGTCTCCTATAGGGTTATTATCCTTTAATTGAACTCAGGGTTCTTTGGAGGAATCCCCTGGTAGTTGAGGTGGGGTATCCGTTGGTGGGTTTTTAAAAAGTTCAACCAAGTCATCCCAGAGTTCTTTTAACTGCTGCTGAATTTTGCGTTCTTTTTGGGCAATAATTTTCCCTGCTTCTCCAAATTTACGCTCAAATTCACTTCGTTTCTTTTCAACTTTTTCGCCCATGACTTCCGGCTGTTCTTTGGCGCGTTCATACCAAGTTTTGGCTTCATCTAAATATTGTTGGACTTGGTCATATTGTTCACCATATCGTGCCGCTAAGTTGGCTTGAACAACAGCTAACTGAGACTTAAGTTGAGCATATCGTTTTTTCATCAATGCAGCTTCTTCACTATTTTTAATACTTTGAATGGTGGATTCAATGGCTTCTTTGACTTGGGCTGATTTATCTTGACTGGATGCTGAAATTTCATCGAGGGTCGTCTCAATTTCCTGTTCCAGTTCTATTTCTTCAGCATCGATTTTTTGCTGAAGTGCTTTGACTTCATTTTGAGTTTCGCTAATGGCTTTGCGTCGAGAACGGCTAATTCCCTCAATCACCCCTTCAATAGTTGCCGTCATTTCTTCTTTAATTTCTCCGCCTTTGTCACTTAAGGCTTCAGTCACCGCAGAAATCGCATCCTGAATCGCTTGTTTTAGTTCCCCTGAACCCGCCTTCACTTCTGATTTCGTTTGGTCAAATGCATCAATGACAATTTCTCGAATTCGTTCAGACCGTAATTGACCTTCTGATTTTGCTTTTTGTAAATTTGTATTAATTTTTTCTTTAACTGAGTCAGACATTTTGCAGCCCTCTAACTAAAAGACTCTATCCCGTAAAATTACTATAGCTGAGAATAGGCTATCAGGCTTCTATCGATAGAAAGATTAATATTTTGCTGAATATTTAATCGAGGCTGATGGGATTTAGTTTGTACCACTTCCGAGTACATATAAGCTAAGCAATGTCCCACTATTCCATAGTCCATGGAGTAACATGGATGATAACATATTTCGCGATCGCGTGTAAACCACCCCTAAAATGATTCCTAATGTGGTTAAGGGAAGCACTTCAGAAATATTTAAATGGGCAACCGCAAAGATTAAACTACTCAGCAAAATTGCACCCCAAACGGGGAAATATCGGGTTAAAGAGGGTAAGAGAAATCCTCTAAACAAGATTTCTTCAAATACGGGGGCTGCCACGGAAGCCGTGATAAAAAAGATTAACAATGCCCAACTATCTTGGTTTTCTAAAGCAATGGGTAAAATGGGATTACTGCCCCCTTGTCCATCCCAAATTTGTTGATTAATTAAGGAGACTAAAATCACCAAAGGGAGTGCGGTTAAATAGCCACCCAATCCCCAGAAAAACCAGTTTTTGCGCCCATTGAATTGAAACCATCCCTCTGGTAGCGGAAAAAAGGATTGAATCGAAAAATATAATACTGATAATCCACCGGACATTAAAATTAGATAGGTCACCAGCACATAAACGGCTTGAGAACGAGGAGAAAATGTGGCAGGTTTGAGATTAAATGATTGAAAGACGAGGGAAAATACAATAGGAACGACCAACTGCCCCACTAAGAAAAATCCTAACAAAAATACCTGTAGAATCGTTTCCCAATTCCACGGAACAGACCATTTTATACTACTATTTTGCGCTAAAATTGAGTCTTTTCGCTTCAGCAGCCATTGCACTCCTAAACTGAGCAATAATAGGGTTCCTAAAAATAATCCAATACCCGGAATTGCACTCACAATTAAGAGTTTAGTTAAGGCTTGTCGAGCTATCTCTTGTTCTTTAATTTGTAACGCTGCTAAGGCTTGTTCACGCTCTTGTAATTGATAGAGTTGAGAGAGGGCTTGATAACGAAACCATCCCTCTAAATTTTGATTTAAAACTGATTCAGCATTGGGTAAAATTTTGGCGGGTTGACTCCAGATTCCGACTAAAACTTGAGCTGTTTCAGTGGCTGATGCATTCAGATTGCGCTCAATGACTGTTTCCCAGGTCGAAAGTGCGGACTGAATTTCACCGGTTTCTGCTTGTAAAATTCCCGTTTTAACACTGACTTCTGCTAGAAAATTTTTGATCTGATTAAATTCAGGCGTTGGGGTCAATTCTGATAAAGCTTGGGCTTGATTAAACCGGGTTTGAGTATATTCTTGGGTTTCCTCATACTGCTCTAATGCTGTTTTAACTCCATCTTTTCCGGTAATTCCTTGTTGAAGGGCAACCAAACTGCTATCTGCATCGGCTTCAGGTTGCCACTCCGTCGTATGGAGTAATAAGTTGGTTTGGTAGAGTTCCAAACGATTTTGAATTTGAGGCTGAGTGATACTACTGAGTAATGACCCCCCCAGAATGGCGATGGCGAGTAGGGTGAGAATACCTAAAAGAACTTGCTTCAGTGTCATCTTATATCTCCACAGGAAACTTTATTTTACCCCTAATTGGCTATTCAAGGGCTGGAGATAACAACCCATTTTCAAAACTTGATTTCAATTCAATCTCTGAAATCAAACATAGAGATGTTCAATCTGTTGGACATCTCTACATCATTCTTTTTAATCAAGAACTATTTTTGCTCAGATGTTTTTGCCTCAGAATATCCCGGCAAGAAACAGGCTTTTCCCCCTTTCCCTTGATGATAACAAGACCATTGTTCTTCTGTAGGAATCACAAAAATTGCCTGCATTTTTGCAGAATCAGAAGTTTGCTGTAAGGCTTGATTAATGGATTGAATGGGAATGGAAGCCGATTCATTTTCTACCCCTGAAAATCGATCTTTTAAATCAATTAAATAATGAGAAATCAAAGTATGGCGTTCATAGGAGAGTAAATAAGCATGGAGTAAGTTAGGATTTTGTGCATCCCGGTGCATCACCACCCCATCCACTCCTAAACTATGATTATCAAGCCAACGATTTTCAGCATCTAAAATAGCACTGTAATAGGGAATCTTTTCGGGTGGATTTAATTTTAATTCTTCATAGCTTTGACTAAAGGGTGTGAGAGAAATACCAATGGGTCGATATAATCCCTTGTTGTATTCTGTTGTCGGAAGCTGAGGTAAGGCTTGCAAATCAATCCCGCCGATGATAATTTTATTGGTATCTCCATTTCGAGTATCACTAAAGATTAGCTCAATTTCTTGTAAGGCTTGAGCATTTGTTTTAGATTGAATCTCTCTTAAAATAGCCTTTTCAAACTTGCCAATTCTCCAATATTGATGTCCCCAAGGCGTTTTAGGGTCATAGAAGCCTGGTTTTCGGAACGTTGCAAAACGAATTTGATTATTGTTATTGTAAAAATCTTCCCAGGTAATCAGATTTTTTGCCATGATATTTCTGATTTTACGGGTTTGTTCTCCCGTCACAATAATTCGTTCATCCTGAGGAAATTCAGCCTTTACCTCTGTCTCATTTGTAATTGATCTCAATAACTCTAGATCAATCGCTTTACCCGCCGGATTTTGCCATTTTTCTAATCGTAACCAATACTTCCAATAGGAAATCGAATTAATATTTTCAAAGACTTTCTTATATTGTCCTAAGGGGAAAGTAAACCACCCATGATAATATTGAGTTTTATTCCCATTTTCTTCCACATTCAGGAAAATTTCCCATAATCCTGAATTTAAACAATTTCGTGCCAGTTCAACAGAATATAAATTCTCTTTTTCAAATCCATCTCCCCCGATCATTTCTAAATGTTCGGAATCTGGGGAAAAGCTGACTTGTTGTCGGTTCCATTCTCGACTGACTAAGGAAATGAGTTCTAAATTCTTATCATTTTTCGCCACGTCTGGAACCTTCGGAACAAAAAGTTCTAAATTAATATTTTTTAGAATAATTTTTGCTGCCCTTGGATCAGTAGATTCTAAAATAAAATTAAATTGATTATCATCGACTTGAATCACTTTCAGTTGACGATTCCCATAACGATTATAAGCTGTACTATAGTTTGCTGGTTCGGCTGGATATTGTTTTGCTGAAAACTCTCGAACTGAAACTTGCATCTCTTCAGCCACTTTATAACGGTTAATAAAGGCTGCTCCCCCACTAATGACTAAGGCATAAAATAATAAAGAAACGCTCCAAAAAATCTTTTTCTTTAACTTTTTTGGAGCTTTTTTTTGAGTTTCTGGTTTAACGGGTTGAGTCGATTGATGTGTTGGAATTTTATCAAGCTTCATTAATCTACCTTGATGAGTTAGTTTAGTATAGGACTTAACTTTTTTTCAGAACACTAAAAGCGCTGACTTTCAAACTCTCTGAATATATGTCAAGTACACTATAACAGGCTATCAAGAGTGAAGATTGCAATAAAATTTTACATTCAGACTTCAATCTGAGAAATACTGTTACAATATGGCTCGTCCCATGTAAGGTTGCAATACCTCAGGAATTTGAACGGTTCCATCCGGTTGCTGATAATTTTCTAGAACGGCTGCCATTGTTCTACCAATCGCCAATCCTGAACCGTTGAGGGCGTGAACAAATGCTGTTTTCTTTTTCTTCTTCTGATCAGATTTGGCTTCTCTAAAGCGAATATTTGCTCGTCTAGCTTGAAAATCTTTGACATTAGAACAGCTTGAAATCTCGCGATATTGTCCTGATGAAGGCAGCCAGACTTCTAAGTCATAACATTTTGTTGCAGAAAAACCTAAATCTCCTGTACACAATTCAATCACCCGATAAGGCAACTTTAATTTTTGTAAAACATCTTCCGCATCTTGGACTAATTTTTGATGTTCTGCCTCAGATTCCTCTGGATGAACTAACTTGACTAATTCCACTTTATGGAATTGATGCAATCGAATTAACCCACGAGTATCTTTGCCATAACTGCCTGCTTCCCGACGAAAACAAGGACTAAAAGCACAGTGATAAATCGGCAATTGTTCTGCGTCTAAAAGTTCATCTCGGTAAAGATTCACCATTGACACTTCCGAGGTAGGAATTAACCACAAATCATCTTCACTACATTTAAAACTTTCTTCGGCAAATTTCGGCAGTTGACCTGTTCCGGTTAAGCTGTCACTATTAACGAGTAATGGCGGCATCACCTCAACATAACCATGGTTTGTATGTCGATCTAACATAAACTGCATTAACGCCCGTTCTAATGCAGCCCCTGCCCCCATTAATGTCACAAAGCGGCTTTGAGCAATTTTAACGGCGCGTTCAAAGTTAAAAATCCCCAATGTTTCGCCTATTTCCCAGTGGGGTAATATCTTTTCCTGGGTGGGTTTATATTCATCTCCCCAGCGTCGAACTTCTACGTTATCGGCTTCACTTTTACCCTCTGGAGTTGACTCACTGGGTAGGTTAGGAACCGTTAATAAAAATTGCTCAATTTCGGCTTCCAGTTGCTTTTCTTGGGGTTCCAGTTCACTTAACTGGGTTTTAATGGCTTGACCTTCATCTTTTAACGCTTGAATTTGGGGACTTTTTGGGTCACTCCCCGATTTAATTTGTTGTCCGACTAATTTGCCAATTTCATTGCTGCGGGTTTCGAGTTGTACCCGTTGTTGTTCTAAATTGCGGCGCTGCTGATCCCATTCTAATAGGGGTTGTAGATCATAATGACCTCGACGGTTGAGGCTTTGTTGAACCGCTTGGGGATTTTCCCGAATTTGCTTGATATCTAACACAGTAATTCCTAAGACTGGTGCAAACGTTCTAACTTTACCAATCTTTTTTGCATCTTACTGACTTGTCATCAAGAAGGCAAGAGGCAATAAAGAAGGGAACAAGCAGCAGGGGATAGGGGGTGGGAAACAGGGAACAGGGAACATCCTCCAATTAGATTTCTCCCCGTCACCTCGTCTTCCCACCTCCTCAGAATTCCCCTGCTAAGGCAGCCACACAGCGTTCACAAAGGGTTGAGTCTTCTTCTGACTCACCGACATGAACAGAATAATTCCAACAGCGATCGCATTTTTCCCCATCTGCTTTGACTACACCAATACCCAGATGATCTGCTTCTTGTTTGTAGTCTAACTGCTTTAACGGTTCCGGCGTTTCTAACAGTTCCACTTGAGAACAAATCAACAGATAGCGTAACTGATCCACACCGTTATTTTGTTTCAAAGTTGTTGTCGCTGGGTTCATTGTTGCCAACTGTTGACGCAGTTCTTCATCGGCATATAACAACACTTTTGCCTCTAAAGACGAACCAATCATTTTATCTTTGCGCGCTTGTTCCATCACCTGATTCACTTCACCGCGAATTTGCCGCAGTTTTTGCCAGAATTGAGCTAATTCAGGTTGTTTCCATTCTGCTTTTAAGGTGACCCAACCCGCTTCAAACACAGAAGTGTGAGGGGTAGAATAGGGTAAATTTTGCCAAATATCTTCTGCCATGTGACATAATACCGGGGCAATGGCTTTGGCTAAATTCTCTAAGGCAACGGCTAAAACCGTTTGACAACTGCGCCGCCGTTCCGCATTTTCGGCACTGATATAAAGCCGATCTTTGGCAATATCCAGGTAGAAATTAGACATATCCACGACACAGAAGTTCTGGATGGTTTGGAAGAAGCGGAAGAATTGAAAGGTTTCAAAGGCATCTGTTACTTCTTCAAAGACTTCTGTGATTCGATGCAGCATATATTTGTCTAAATCCGGTAATTGCTCGTAGGAAACCGTATTTGTTTCTGGATTGAAATCATGCAAGTTCCCCAGTAAAAATCGAGCCGTATTTCTAATTTTGCGGTAAATATCTGCCATTTGTTTCAGGATATTTTTACCTAAAGGCACATCTGTTGAATAATCCACAGAAGACACCCACAGCCGCAAAATATCAGCCCCATAAGGCGGTTCTTGCTGTTGATTTTTACCACCTTCAATCACTACCGCTGGATCAACCACATTCCCCAAGGATTTACTCATTTTCATGCCTTTTTCATCCAGCACAAATCCATGAGTTAACACCGTTTTATAGGGGGCATGACCATAATTGGCAACACTGGTTAATAAACTGGAATTAAACCAGCCTCGGTGTTGGTCAGACCCTTCTAAATACATATCCACGGGATAACCTAATCCCCGTTGTTTCGCAACTGCTGCCCAGGATGAACCGGAGTCAAACCAGACATCCATGGTATCAGTTCCTTTGCGGTATTGATCGGCATCTTTACTGTATTTTTCTGGTAATAATTCCGCTATCGACAGTTCCCACCAAGCATCAGAACCCTTCTCTGCAATAATCTTTTGGATGTGATTAATTGTGTCTTCATTCATCAAGAATTCCCCGGTTTCTTTGTGGTAAAAAACAGGAATAGGAACCCCCCAAGTGCGTTGACGGGAAATACACCAATCTGAACGTTCTGCCACCATCGGCGTGATGCGATTTTCCCCTTGTGACGGAATCCAACGCACATTTTTAATTGCGTCTAATGCCGCTTCTCGGAAGCCTTCAACGGAGGCAAACCACTGTTCTGTTGCCCGGAAAATTGTGGGTTTTTTAGTCCGCCAATCATAAGGATATTTATGTTGATAGGGTTCTTCTTTAATCAGTGAACCCGCATCTTTTAACGCTTTAATGACTTCTTCGTTGGCATTTTTCAACACATTAAGTCCGGCAAACTGTCCAGCTTCTTCAGTAAAATTGCCGTTCTCATCCACCGGACATAACACAGGTAAAGCATAACGTTGACCGACAACAAAGTCATCATGACCATGACCAGGGGCGGTATGAACTAATCCTGTACCCGATTCTGTAGTAACATAATCTCCCCCAATGACAATCGGACTTTCCCGGTCAAATAAAGGATGTTTGTAAATTGTCTGTTCTAAATCTTGCCCTTTAAGGGTTGCTTTAACTGTTAACGCATTCCCAAATGTTGAAGATAACTTTTCGACTAATTCCGCCGCTACAATTAGATATTGAAAGGGTAGGGAATTTTCTGCATCAGCTTCTGTTTCAACCACGGCATAATTTAACGCTGGGTTTAAGGCAACCGCTAAATTACCCGGAATTGTCCAAGGGGTTGTTGTCCAAATTGCCACCCCTAAATTGGGTAAGAAAGGCGTTAACGTTTCCTTCGTATTTTCTCCTAATTTAATAATCGGAAAAGCCGCAAAAATACTATCAGAAGTATGCCCTTCTGGGTATTCTAATTCTGCTTCAGCTAATGCCGTTTTAGAACTAGGACTCCAGTGAACTGGTTTTAATCCTCGGTAAATATAACCTTTTAAAACCATCTGACCAAACACGCCAATTTGAGCCGCTTCGTATTCCGGTTGTAAGGTTAAATAAGGGTGATCCCAGTCTCCCCAAACCCCATAACGTTTAAAAGAGTCCCGTTGTTGGTCAACCGTATCCAAGGCGAATTTTTTCGCTTTTCGACGCAATTCTAACGGCGTTAATTGTTGCCGTTCCGACTGCTTCATATTTTGTAGAACTTTTAGTTCGATGGGCAAACCATGACAGTCCCAACCCGGAACATAGCGAACTTTTCGCCCCTGTAAAATCTGGTAGCGGTTAATAATATCTTTTAGTATTTTATTGAGGGCATGACCAATATGCAGCGCCCCATTAGCGTATGGCGGCCCGTCGTGGAGAATAAAGGGATCACCGGGATTATTTTGGGACAGGCGTTCATATATTTCTTCTTCTGCCCAGAATTTTTGCAGTTGGGGTTCCCGTTTGACCGCGTTTGCCCGCATATCAAACTTGGTTTTGGGCAGGTTGACGGTATCTTTATAGGACTTGGCTGTCATCTCTTTGTCCTGATTGGTTTTCTCGCTACGTTCAGCCATCGTTTACCCTTGTATGTTGCCTGCTTGGTGAGTACAACCTCTAGTCTACCGTAGAAGTTTACAGCAGAGTTGCAAGATTGCCACCTTAGCGATTGATTATAGTAATTATACTACATTAATATTACATAGAATCCAATTGGAGACGATCCAGAAGTCAAGTTGTTTAGAAATGATAGGCTATAGTTGTTACCGTATTATTATTTTCAGCAGTTTATAAGTTTTATAAATTTCAATGGTTCAAACATTTGCAATCTCAGAGCATACTACCTTAAAATATTTGCGGGACAGCTTTAACTTACAACGCACTGAATATCCAGATTTTTTTACAGAGTGGCAAAAGAATTTACCTAATCTAAAAGCAGATGATTCTGCTGTTCTCAATCGTATCAAAAATCGCTACTTTTATCAATTAGATGAAGGTGTGATCTTAGAAGAAGGGGTAAAAATGATGATTCTTTCCCCATTAATTGATTTAGCAGGATTTTATGATCCTCCATTCAAAATAAAATTTGAACAGAGTGTTCAACTGCAAATAGAAGACAGGGATGAAATCTTACAAGGAAGAATGGATGCTTTGATTATTCACAATCAATTTTGGATATGGGTAATGGAAACCAAACGAACCACTTTTTCTTTGGGATTTGGAATTCCTCAAGCCTTGGCGTATATGCTTTGTAATCCTAATCAAACGCAACCGACTTATGGTTTATTAACCAGTGGTGATAATTTTATTTTCATTAAACTGATGCAACAAAATTCTCCAGTTTATGGATTATCTAAACAATTCAGTCTTTTCAATGAAGGGGAATTATCTGAGGTTTTGTGTATTCTGCGAAAAATTGGGAATTTAATTATTCAAAATTAGGGTTTTCCTGAGGATCTAAATTGTCATCTGTAAAAATAACATCTTCATATAATATAGATATTGGACAACAGAAATTTATACTGCTGAGTTCTATTTCAAGTTCTGTTTCATCACGGGTCATTTCTTCAGCCGAGTATGATGTTAGTTCCCATTTATGATGTTCGTTGAGACGATAACACTCTACATTCATTCGTTCAGTATCAACCAAAACATATTCTTTAAGGGTCTCAATACGACGATAATGTCTAAACTTTTTACCTCGGTCAAAACCCTCCGTACTCGGAGATAAAACTTCTATAATTAAACAGGGATAATAAACCACCTGACGTGCAATTTGGTCTCGCTGATCGCAGGTTACCATCACATCTGGATAATGAAAAGGACCATGACTTGAAACACCGACTTTTGCATCAGCCATAAATACTTTACAGCCTTTTCCCCTTACATGGCTTTTGAGGGCAGTTGCTAAGTTTAATGCTATCGAATTGTGGGGTAAAGTTCCCCCTGTCATCGCAAAGACTTTGCCATTAATATATTCATATTTCAAGGATTGTTTTTCTTCCCATTCTAGATACTCCTGGGGAGTCATGAGTTGAGATTGAGGATTAGCAACCATAGAATATATTTCCTAAGATGGAGTTTAAGTTAATCCCAGACAATTTGTAAATCTAGGACAAAACCGGGTAACACATTTTCTCCTGATAATGTTGGAGGAGATTGCAACTTTTCTACAGATTGTCCTAAACGATAAATTTCAACATAACGATTTTTACGATCAATTAACCAACCCAACCTCACTTGATTTTCCATATATTCTTTCATTTTAGCTTGGGTGACTTTTAAAGTATCAGAAAGAGACATTAATTCTAATACAAAATCCGGTGAAATTGGCGGAAACTTCTCTTTCTCTTCCGGTGTAAGTTGATCCCATCGTTCTTGTTTTATCCAAGCAATATCTGGAGAACGGTCTGCACCATTCGGCAGTTTAAAACAGGTCGAAGAATCAAACAGTTTCCCTAATTTTGTTTGACGATTCCAGATTACAAAGTCCCCGGCAATTTCAATATTCCGGTTTCCCGTTTCTCCCCCTGTGGGTGACATTACAATGATTTCTCCGGTAGGATTACGTTCAAATTTAATGTCGGGGTTATGGCGACAAAGCTGATAAAATTGTTCGTCATTGAGTTGACAAACAGAATTAAAATTAATAGTATAAGCAGTCATCGTTAGAATTGTATCCCAGTTGACTCGCTGCTATCAGTTACAATTTATAGTTTACCGTAAAATTTAATATAGTAGGAGAAAAATATAATATTCTACACCTGTTTGAATTTTGAATGAGTTCAAGTTTTAGTCATCAGGGATTAGCAGGAATGTGTTTCTATGGTATTGCGGTAGCCGTAATACTTGAGTTTTATAGAAAATGATTCAGATTCTCTGCATTATGCCTGATGAAAAACTGTCTAACTTTTGCTGAACATCGGCTTGACTTTACTGTCTTTTAATTCTTATCCTGTTTATTGGGTCTGATAACAGTACTAAAAACCGACGATCTGTGGTTGAGTTTATGATTATTGCATTTGAGTTTGGAAACGTTTTTTGGCTTCTTTAAACTCAGTTGCCATTTGCTCCCGTTGCTTGTCATTCATGTTCTTCCGCATGGCGGCAAACATCGTGCTTTCTTCTTGACGAGTATGATCCCCTACCATCTCTTTAACGCGCTTCACCATACCCTGAAACGCTTCAGATGTGGGTTCACTTTCTTTCATTTCGTTGAGAACCTTTTCAAGTTCTGCTTGTTCGTCGTAAAGTTCTTGAGTATCCGACTCACCATAAAAGGAACGAACACGGGGATAAACCACTTCTTCTTCCGCTTTGGCGTGAGCAATTAAATCTTTATAAAGTTGTCCAAAATACTCACGAATTTTTTCAGGATTATCAGTTTTTTGAATTTCACGCATCAATGTTTTAACCTTTTGATGATCCATGAAAATCAAGTTCGTAATATCCATATCATCCGCATCAGAAGTTTGAGTGACTGTACTTCCTAATACACCCGTCATCGCAGCTAATGCATCTTGCATTTTTGCCCAAATACTATCATCCGGTTCTTCTCCGGTAAGTTCCCGAGTTCCCAAATATTCTAACATCCCTTTCAATTGCTCTTGATGAGCGCGATTTTCAAAATTGACTGCATTCAGGGGTGCTAGGGCTTCTTTGACATCAGCACCAGCTACTTGCGCTGCCTTATGAACCACTAAGCCTGACAAAACTTGACCATGCTTCAGTAATTCATGTTGAGCTATTTTTTCATAAACATTTAACTCAGAACCTTGCATCATGTCTTGGATGTGGCTCACCATTTTTTGAACTTTATCTTTGGCTTCAGCAGGATTTCCATACTGAGTAATTGTGGTCTCAATGATACCCAGATTTTTCTCATCATCTTCAACCATATCTTGCAAACGACTCTGAATATCGGTGTCACCACATTCTTGAATAAACTGACGCTCGTTTTTCAAGATTAAATCTTGAATCATTCGCATATCTGCTAATTTTTGAGCAATTGAGGCTCGTTTGGTATCAGTCAATGTAATAGACATGATTCTCTCTCTCATGAAGTATTTGAAATCTATCCTATAGATTGACACAGCTTTAATCGGGATACATCTTTCTTTTGATATAAGCGGATCAAACTATTTGTCAATAAATGTTAAGGACTTAAACTACCTTTAATTTATTCAGTTTCTACAAAATTTAATTTCACCTCACCTTTAATAAATCTGCCTAGAGTGAGATTCAATATAACGATTGAATTCCATAGGATGAGATTAGGTTATTGGGGGAATGGTTTGCCGTCTATTCGGTTCTCCCAACCCCATCCATGACAAAGGAAAAATTATGACACAAGCACTGAATCACAAAAAAATTGCTATCTTAGTGGCAGATGGTTTTGAACAGGTCGAACTCACCCAGCCGAAGCAAGCTTTTGAAGAAGCAGGCGCAACCGTTGATATTATTTCTCCCAATAGCGTTCACGAAGTGTGCCGTTAGGCGTATCGCGTCCAAGGATGGAATCATTATGACAAAGCGGACTATTTCTCTGTGGATATTCCTTTAGATCAAGCCAATGCCAGTGACTACGATGCATTGATGTTACCGGGAGGCGTTGCCAACCCTGACCAGCTACGGACGAATGAGACCGCCGTTGCCTTGATCAAATCCTTTTTTAGTGCGGATAAACCTGTGGCGGCAATTTGTCACGGCCCTTGGACTTTAATTGAAGCCGATGCGGTGAAGGGACGCATGATGACTTCCTGGCCTTCTTTAAAAACAGATTTAATTAATGCAGGGGCTAACTGGGTTGATCGCGAAGTCGTAGAAGATAATGGTTTAGTGACCAGTCGTAACCCGGATGATATTCCTGCTTTTAACCAGACAGCTATTCAACTATTTGCCAAGCAACCTGCTATGCAGTCTAGCTAATTTTCTCAAATGATAATTGTTGGAGTTCCGCTCATTTTCTAGATGAGAAAACCGGGTTTATGATACACTCAAATCATGCCTCGAACTCCTACTTTATCATTTGATCGCGGAAATTTATTATTCATTGAATATCTTTTTGGTTTGAGAGTAATACTTTTATTTTATCGCAATTAATTGTATAATAAAATGAATTTCGGTTGAATTGGGTAAAAGATGCCTAGCCGCGACCACTATCATGATGTCGTTCGCAATTGCCTAGAAAAAGATGGGTGGTTAATTACAGATGATCCCTTGCGCCTTAACTGGGGTAAGAGGGATATGTATGTCGATTTAGCGGCAGAAAAACTACTGCTAGCGGTTAAAGGAAAGCAGCCAATTGCTGTTGAGATTAAAACCTTTAGTAGTGCTTCCTCAATTGCTGATGCTCAAAAATCCATAGGTCAATATTTTATCTATCTTTCTGTGATCAAACGGACAGAACCTGAACGTAAACTTTATCTAGCAATTCACGAATAAGTCTACGACGATTTTTTCACAGAACCCCTAGGAGAAATTATTCTTAGTGATTATAACGTGCCGATAATTGTCTTTGATCCAGATCAGGAGGTTATTATCAAATGGATAAATTAGATCATTACCGTCAACTCATTATAGAAACTTTAAAGGAGTATGCCAAAATTCCTTATAAGTATGGAAATATTAAGTTTGAAACGGTCTTTGATCGCAAATCAGATCGCTATCTATTGATGATTTTAGGACGACAGAATAAAAAATATCATCATGGTTGTTTGATTCATGTTGATATTATTGATGGTAAAATTTGGATTCAACGAGATGGTACAGAAGTGGGAATTGCTAACGAATTTGTAGAAGCAGGTGTACCCAAGGATCAAATTGTTTTGGGGTTTAAGTCTCCTGAATTGCGGAAAGATACAGAATTTGCGGTAATGTAGTGAGATAGTTAGAGTTTGTAGAGAGAGGCGAATTGATGATAAAGTATAATCATGCCTCGAACTCCTACTCTATCATTTGATCGCGGGACTTTAATCTTGCATCCTCCGCCGCGAGGGAAAGCCTGGATTGATTATGCCACATGGGATGACCGGATTGAAAAGTTTCGCATCCCTGGAATTGATTATCGCGGGTTAATTGCCACTCTAGAAGCGGAAGAGATTGATTTTATTGACCAGGCGCAAACCTATGAATCTTTGGCGTTAATTCCTCGCCTAGAAATGCCTCCTTACCCTCATCAAACGGAAGCATTAGCCGCTTGGCAACAGGCAGGCAGTCGGGGGGTTGTGGTGTTGCCAACGGCCTCTGGAAAGACCTATCTCGCCCAAATGGCGATGCAAGCCACCGCTTGTAGTACGTTGGTGGTGGTGCCGACGTTAGATTTAATGCATCAATGGTATGCTCATTTAGAGGCGGCTTTTCCTGATGTTGAAGTGGGGTTATTAGGGGGCGGGTCAAGAGACAAAACACCGCTGTTGGTGGCAACCTATGATAGTGCCACCATTCAAGCAGAAACCCTGGGGAATTGTTATGGTTTAATTGTATTTGATGAATGTCATCATTTACCCACAGATTTCTATCGAGTGATTGCCGAATATTCCATTGCCCCGTATCGTTTAGGACTGACAGCAACCCCAGATCGTTCTGATGGCAAACATAGTGATTTAAATGGGTTAATTGGTTCTACAGTTTATCATAAAACCCCAGAACAGTTAGCAGGTTTAGCCTTAGCCGATCACAAAATTGTTCAAATTTTAGTCAGACTTTCTGCCACAGAACAGCAAGAATATCAACAACAAATGAAGATTAGAAATGAGTTCTTGCGACAGAATAAAATCCAGTTATCCAGTTTAGACGGTTGGAAACAATTTGTGATGTTAAGTGCGCGATCCCCTGCGGGGCGTAAAGCCATGTTAGCCCATCGCAGAACTAAAGAAATTGCTTTAGGAACAGAAGGAAAAATCAGGGTATTAACGGATTTATTGGCACAACATTATCCTGAAAAAACGTTAATATTTACAGCGGATAATACCACGGTTTATCGAATTTCTCAAGACTTTTTAATTCCGGCTATTACCCATCAAACCCCGGTTAAAGAACGCCATAAAATCTTAAGTTATTTCAGAGAAGGCAAATATAAAACCTTAGTGGCTTCTCATGTATTAAATGAAGGGGTGGATGTTCCTGATGCTCAAATTGCGATCATTTTATCGGGGACGGGTTCGGAACGGGAATATATTCAACGGTTAGGGCGGGTTTTAAGAAAGGGAAAAAAAGCCAATAAACAAGCAATTTTATATGAAGTGGTTGCAGAAAATACCAGTGAAGAACGAACCTCTAAACGGCGACGGGGTGAAACTTTTAAACAGAAGAATAAGCCAGCAAAACCGCAACAGTTAGAACTGTTAGAATCTGATATTTATAAAGTTGATTCAAATCCGACAAAACGGGCAGCAGAATCTTCAACCCCTTGGCAATCAGATTCAGAAGAGTAAGACTGCTTCCCGCAGTTTTTGAACAGAATTAATCACATAAATTTTATCAGCTTTTCTCAAACTATCAACATAAATAATCTCTTCTTTAATTTTATTTTCATCTAATAACATTTGCCGATAAGTTCCTGCTAATAACCCACAACTGACAGGTGGTGTTAATCGTTCGCCGTTATTTTCTACAATAATATTATAAATACAGGTTTCTGTAATTTCACCGCGTTCATTCCATAAAATAACATCATCACAATCTAAAGTGGTTTCTTTTGCTTTCTGATACACACTTCTGTTTGTGGTTTTGTGATATAAAAAAGGATTAGAGGAATCAATCGCTATAGAATTTAAACGTAATTTAACAGGCTGAGGAGTTTCTGGGAGACAGAAAGGAATTGTTTCATGGTATATTTCACATTTTTTATTCACTAAAATTCTAACTTTGTAAGCTTTTCCTTCTAACTGATTTGCAACTTTTAAAAGTTTATACTTAACCTTTTCTAAGTCAATGTTAAAGTTAAAATAAATAGCAGATTTTTGTAATCGTTGTAAATGATAATCCAAAAGAAAGTAACCTAAATTAGGTTCCCATAGGATTGTTTCTAACAGTTCAAAGTCTTGAGGACAGGTATTTAAAAACTGAGTTTTGGTTTGACATTCACTGTATTCATCCTGACTATCCGAGTCCCAAACAATGCCGCTACCCACACCATATTCCGCTTTATTTGTAATTTTATCAATTAAAACAGTCCGAATTGCTACATTAAATTGGGCTTGACGTTGAGGTTTAATTAAGCCAATAGTTCCCGTATAAATTTTACGGGGAGTGGTTTCTAATTCCTGAATAATTTCCATGGTTCGTCGTTTTGGTGCGCCTGTAATAGAGGCACAAGGAAATAACGCCGCCATGATTTTATCTAAAGATTGATGAGTTGTTGCGGTAACTGTAGAGGTCATTTGCCACAGGGTGGGATATTTTTCCACATCAAACAAACTGGGAACTTGAACCGTATAAAAATCAGCCACTCGCCCCATATCGTTCCGTAACATATCCACAATCATCACATTTTCAGCGCGATTTTTAGGGCAATTCTGTAAGTCTTTTGCTAACTGTTGATCTGCCGCTAAAGTCAAACCTCTAGGGGCGGTTCCCTTCATGGGACGGGCAATTATTTTATCGCCATTTAAACAGAAAAAAAGTTCAGGTGAAGCCGAACAAATGGTAAAACTTTCAATTTCTAAATAAGCGCCATAACTCACAGGTTGGGCTTGAATGAGTTGTAAAAAATAATCCCAAGCATTTCCTTGAAACGGTGTGTAGAGACGATAAGTATAGTTAACTTGGTAAGTTTCTCCTTGTTGAATATATTGTTTAATTTGCGCGATCGCGTTTTCGTACTCTGTTTTGCTAACAGAAGACAACCAATTTAATTTTATATTGTCTTCCCCCTCCATAACTTGAGGAATTTCGATTACTTCTGGTTTTGAGTAAAGCCCAAACCACAATAAAGGAAAATCAGTTAATGGATAAGTTTCTAAATTTGGATCAAAAGCAGATGCCGCTTCATAACTGATAAATCCCGCCCCATAATAGTGATGCTGTTCAATTAATTGATTCACCCGTTGAAATTGGGGAACCACTTGATGAATAGAATGAGCCTGAATGATTTCAATAGGGTTCTGAAATCGCAACCATTGTTGATGAGTGGCATCATAAATAATCAGTTGATTCATACTCTAATCAATGACAATTTAATTTGACCTCACCACATTAACGCGATCACCATCTTTCAGATAAGCAGCCCCTGAAACCACCACGCGATCGCCTACTGTTAATCCCTGTTTTACGGCTACTGTTGCCTGGGATAAATCCCCATTAAAACTGCCTTCCAGTTCACCCACTTCAACAACTGTAGCCTCCACTGTATCATCTGCTGTTAAACGATAAACAATTGAACTTCCATCGGCTTGAGGAATAACCGCTTTAGCAGGAATTTTTAAGCCTTGGGTTGTATTTGTGGTCATCTCAGCCCGTAGAAATGTCCCCGGTCTTAACACAGAATTCGGCATTGATCCCAAGGACGGCAAATCAATTTTAACCGTGGCTTTACGACTCTCTGGATCAACTAAGGGAGCAATTTCCCGCACCTGTCCCCGCACTTTCAGACTGGGATCGGCATCAGAAGTAATTGTCACAGGGGCAGCAATTTTAACTTGGGGTAACTGCGTTTCTGGCACTTTAGCCTGCAATTCTAGTTGATTATCTGCAATAATCGAAAACAGCTTTTCAGTGCCGTTGGTGACATCTCCCACCCGCGCTGAGCGTTCCGCTATAATTCCCGTTGCAGGCGATCGCACTGTCGTTTGTCCCAATTGAGTTTCTAATTGTGTCACAGCCGCTTGACGACTTTGAACCATCGCCTCAGCCGTGCGGATATTGGCTTGAGCGCTTTCCACATCAGCCCGCACACTTTGAATTCGGGCTTGAGCGCTCTGTATTTGCGCCTGGGCAGCACTAATATCGGCTTCTGCTACCCGAACAGCTTCGGTGGCCGTTTTAGCAGCGGTAATGCGGGTTTCCAACTCCTGACGACTGACTGCCCCAGCATCAGTCAGCTGTTCATAGCGTTCTACTTCCCGCTGGGCTTGAGCTAAATTAGCTTTAGCTTCAGCAAGCCTAGCCTGTTTTTGAACTAAAGTTGAACGGGCTTCCACTAAACCCGCTTCCGCTTGGGCTAAATTAGCCTGAGTTTGTCCTAAACCCGCTTCTCGTTGCCGTACCCCAGAGCGTTCAGACTCGACCTCTGCCTGGGCTTGTTGAATTTGCGATCGCAAGATCGAGTCATCTAAAACCGCCATCACTTCCCCTTGCGTGACGAGATCCCCTTCATCAACTAAAACTTGCTGAATTTGTAATCCGGTCGCCTGGGATAATACCGGTAATAAGTCGTAAGCTTCTACAGTCCCTGTCGTTTCTAAAGTTTGTTCTACCGTTCCTAACTGCACTGGGGCAACGGTCACAGTCTGCGCCGCCGTCCCAGTCGTTTCAGTCACCGCAGCAACTGGCGAAGCAGAAGTGGAAGTGTCTTGTGTCCCCTCCAATGGGTTCCCTGACAGGAAATGCATTGCCCCTAGGGTGCCAATAATACCCACTCCTAAACCGAGGATCACCCCTTTAAAGTTGCCTGATCCCCGTTTAGATGGAGGTTCAGGGAGTTGTTCTGTTTCAATGTCGGCTGGTGCATCTAACATCGGTAAAGAATCCTGTTGTTCTACTACTTTGTCCATTTCAATGGGATCAAAGGGTTGCTCAGGATCAAATTCATCTCTCATTGCTTTTTGAGAGACTGAGTACCAAACGGCTTCATCTTGGGCGGGTTGATTGGATAATGTTTTACGACGGGCCACACCTGCATCCTCCAGCTTCTACTCAACGATTGTATAGAAATATATATTTTTGTATACTTTTTTTAATCTTTCTCAATTCTAGCGTGGTTGCTTCGTTTCTGAGAAATTGCTAGCCCTATGTCAGGAGGGTCGAAAGGTTCCCTACTTCCCATCTCTCCATGTCCTGAGAGAAGTGTAAAGAGCAGTCTTAAACCTTCATCTCATCTCCTTATTTATTTGTGCTTCAGCTCTCTGCTTTTGTTATGATCCAAATGGTTTGACTGGTGTTTTTTATTCCCTTGTCCAGTATTACATTTTAAATCCGCTTTTCATCTAAAGGTCAGTTCTAAGAAACCCAAAGTAATGATGACATTCCTTGAATCAACCTCTCAACCAAATATTCTTGTGGTTGATGACAATTTGAATAATTTACAGATATTAAATGAGCTTTTAAAAGAAAAAAACTATAATGTTCGGGTTTCAAATCGAGGGTCTACAGCCCTAAGAAGTGTAGCAATTCAGATGCCAGATTTAATCCTGCTGGATATTATGATGCCAGAAATGGATGGCTATGAAGTCTGTAAACGCTTAAAGTCTGATCCCAAAACTCAAGAAATTCCTATTATTTTTATTAGTGCATTAGACAAAGCCAGTGAAAAAGTAAAGGCTTTTGAATGTGGTGCAGTTGATTATATTACTAAACCCTTTTCAGTAATGGAAGTGTTGGCACGAGTTGAAACACAACTCAAATTAAAACAATACAATGAAAAACTTAAGCTCGCAGAAAAACAAGCTCAAGAAAAAGCCCTAGAAATTGAGAAAAAAATGTACGAACTGCAGCAAGCCAAAAGCCAACTGATTCAAGCCGAAAAAATGTCAGTTTTGGGACAAATTGTTGCGGGAGTTGCTCATGAAATCAATAATCCCATTAGCTTTATCTATGGAAATCTTGCCTATGCGCGTCAATATTTTCAGGATGTGATGATGCTCTTAGAACTATACCGTCAGCATGATCATCCACCCCTTAAACAAATTCAACAATTAGAAGATGAAATTGATTTTGATTTTTTAATAGAAGATTGGAACAAACTCATGAGTTCAATGGAAGCAGGAGCCTCTCGAATTCGTGAAATTGTTTTATCTCTCAGGAATTTTTCAAGATTAGGAGAAAGCGGAGTAAAACTCACTGATATTGAACAAGCAATAGAGGAAACCATACTCATTTTACAACATCGTTTGAAGGTAATTAAGAATCATCCTCCCATTGAAGTGATTAAAAAATACGGTTCAATTCCTCAAGTTATATGTTATGGTAATCAGCTCAATCAAGTTTTTATGAATCTGATTTCTAATGCCATTGAGAGTTTTGACAAATCTCCAATTCAACATCCAGTGATTACCATTGAAACTGAAGTTTTACCAAATAATTGGGTCGCCATTCGGATTATTGATAACGGATGTGGTATTCCAGAAGAGATTCAAGATCAGATTTTTGATCCTTTTTTTACCACTAAGCCAATTGGACAAGGAACAGGATTAGGACTATCCGTTAGCCACCAAATTGTTACAGAAAATCATTCGGGACGAATTTACTGCATTTCTCATCCGGGACAAGGCAGCAAATTTGTGATTGAAATTCCCATTCGATTAGAACAGAACGCCTCAGATCAAAAAGTACCGCTTTGAGAAATATAGAAGTACAAAATTCAGTGAGAACATTGCGGATTCTCTTATAGGGGGTGTAGGGTGTAGGGTGTAGGGTGTAGGGAATTAGGTTAAGAACGAATAACAAATGACAAATGTCTTAACCAGAGAACGTAGCGCTATATAATTAATTTTAAGAAGTATCGCTGAGGAAGTCGGCAACCATGACTACAACATTAAAGCTTACCCCGATTATTCAATTAAACGATGATCAATTCTATCGTCTCTGTCAAGTCAATCCTGATTTAAGACTTGAACTCACGGCTAATGGAGAACTGATTATGAACCCACCCACTGGCGGCGGCACAGGAGAATTTAACTCAAATCTAAATGCTGAGTTTGTGATTTGGAACCGCCAAACAAAGCTGGGTAAAGTATTTGATTCCTCCACGGGTTTTAAACTCCCCAATGGTGCCACCCGTTCTCCTGATGTAGCTTGGATATCCCTTGAACGTTGGCAGCAACTTACCCCTCAACAACAAGAAAGTTTTCCGCCTATTGCGCCTGATTTTGTCTTAGAATTAATCTCTCCCAGCGATACTTTGAAAGATGTTCAAGAGAAAATGCAAGAATATATCGATAATGGGGTAAAATTGGCATGGTTAATTAACCGTAAAAGTCGTTTTGTCGAAATCTATCGACCTGGAAAACCTGTAGAAAGGGTAGAAATGCCAGTTTGTTTGAGGGGAGAAAATATCCTGCCTGGATTGAGTCTCAACCTATAAACAATACTTCAACTTTTAAACAATTTTGTAAACAACCGCACCCGTTTCTAAATCATTATCAATATTTAATAATCCTTCATGATACAACTCATTCAGTAATTTCTTGACTTCAGCAATGGGTTTTTCTGTGGCAATTACACAGTCTGCAATACTGACTCCTCTGGGATTGGTTTTCGCTAATTTTAAAATGGTATAAGTATCGGATTGTTTAGGCGGAATTTTTTGCACCAACTGATTTTTTGGCATATCTCGAATCACTAATTCTTCAGTCAGCCGTTTTTGAGGAACATCCCCTTGAGAAAGTTGATATTTGAGATTCTTTCTCTCAATCATTCCTGGAATAAAAAATAAGTCTAAAAATTGACCGATTCCTAATAATCCTCCGGTTAACAACCAAAGAATTCCGCTGGCATATTTCCCCGCATAAAAACGGTGAACCCCGCAAGCGCCAAAAAATCCTGTACACCAGAGCAGATAAGCCAATCCTGTGCTTCTAAGGGATTCTTGCTGTTTCATCATATTTCTCCTCAGTACGATTGATCTGTATGGGTTTATTCTAATAATTGATTAAATGACCTTCTCATCACTTCATCCGATGGGATGAAGCCATTGAAGGAGATCTATAAATTAATTGTGATGGAGATTCAGAAAGACTTGAATTCTTTTCCATACCTGTTCTAACAGATCCGGAGAATCGGCATCAAACCACTCAATTTCAGGAATAGCACGAAACCAAGTCCGTTGTCGTTTAGCAAATTGACAAGTGTGTAAAATGGTCAAAGCAATTGCCTCATCAATGGAAATGTTTCCTAATAAATATTGTATCATTTCCTGATAGCCGAGGGTTTTGAGCAAAGGTAGGTTTTCCCCATACTGAGACACCAGATTTTTCACTTCTTCAACAAATCCCATTTTCACCATCTCTTCAGCCCGGTGTTGAATCCGTTGCTTCAGGCGATCGCCCTTTAACTCTAACCCCAATTCTAAAATTGGATATTCCGGAGGATTTTCTCCTTGTTGCTGAGAAATGGGCTGACCGGTAACATAATAAACTTCTAACGCCCGTTGGGTGCGGACGGCATCATTGGGATGAATTTTAGCTGTGGCGATGGGATCGACTTGTTGTAATAAGGTGTAACATTGGGATTGACCTAATTGTTGAAACTGTGATCGCAACTGTGGTTGAGGGGCAACCCGAGGAATTTTCAAGCCTTTGACAAGGGCTTTAATATACAGTCCTGTTCCCCCCACCAACAGTGGATTTTTTGCTCTGGCGATTAATTCTTGAGCTTGTTGCTGATAATCTGCTACAGTTAAAGTCTCAGTGGGATCGCAGATATCAATCAACTCATGGGGAACCTGCTGCTGTTGGACTAAAGTCGGTTTTGCCGTGCCAATATCAAACTTCCGATACACCTGACGAGAATCTGCGCTGAGAATCTTCGTGTTTAAGCGCTGGGCTAAGGCGATCGCTAACCCCGACTTCCCCGTTGCAGTTGCGCCACAAATCACAATTAATGTCATGGTCTTGCTAAACTCCTCTCTGTCCCATTCCGACGACTGACCCACAGTCTCTTGTAAAAGGGGTGTACCCCTAATTAAATTTTATAGGAGAAACCGCTCACGTCCCCTTAAACCCTTTTGTGCTACAATTTTGGATATATTCGTCATTTTTTCGTTCTAGGGGGCAATAGCCCCTGTCTTGGAGCATTAGATACATGACCAGCACTTACAGCGCCGATCAAATTCAAGTTCTAGAAGGTCTCGAAGCCGTCCGCAAACGTCCAGGGATGTACATCGGTTCAACCGGGCCGCGTGGACTCCATCACTTAGTTTATGAGGTGGTGGATAACTCTATCGATGAGGCGCTGGCGGGTTACTGTACTCACATTGAAGTCGATTTTAACGCCGATGGTTCCGTGACCGTCACCGATGATGGCCGGGGGATTCCGGTTGATACTCACTCCAAAACGGGAAAATCCGCTTTAGAGACAGTGATGACAGTTCTCCATGCCGGGGGTAAGTTTGGTGGCGGCGGTTATAAAGTTTCCGGTGGGTTACACGGTGTGGGGGTGTCAGTAGTCAATGCCTTATCAGAATGGGTGGAAGTGCAAGTTCTGCGAGATCAAAAGCAACATAGCCAACGTTATGAACGGGGTGTTCCGGCTGACGAACTGAAAACGAAACCCACCAAAGAAACTCAAACTGGAACATCCGTTCGCTTCTTACCAGATACCCAAATTTTTACCACAGGTATTGAGTTTGATTATGCTACCATTGCCAGTCGTTTACGAGAACTTGCTTATTTAAATGCAGGGGTTAAAATTACCCTCAGCGATCATCGTTTAGAACTTATTAAAAGCGATACCCCTAAAATTGATACCTATTGCTATGAAGGGGGAATTCGGGAATACATCGCCTACATGAACCGGGAAAAACAACCCCTGCATGAAGAGATTATTTATGTTTCTGGCGAACGCAACAATGTTCAGATAGAAGTGGCATTACAATGGTGTGTGGATGCCTATAGTGATAATATTTTAGGCTTTGCCAATAATATCCGTACTGTTGATGGCGGAACCCATATGGAAGGGCTAAAAACGGTGTTAACCCGAACCATGAATAATATTGCCCGCAAACGCAATAAGTTAAAAGATAATGAATCTAACTTAGCAGGAGAAAACGTTCGGGAAGGATTAACAGCGGTGATTTCTGTAAAGGTTCCTGACCCCGAATTTGAAGGGCAAACCAAAACAAAACTCGGCAATACAGAAGTTCGGGGAATTGTTGATTCTTTGGTAGGGGAAGTATTAACTGAATACCTCGACTTTCATCCCAATATCGCCGATTCTATCCTAGAAAAAGCCATTCAAGCCTTTAAAGCCGCAGAAGCAGCCCGACGGGCGCGGGAATTAGTCCGACGCAAATCGGTGTTAGAATCTTCTCCATTGCCGGGTAAGTTAGCCGATTGCAGTACAAGAAATCCGGAAGAATCAGAGATATTTTTAGTAGAAGGAGATAGTGCGGGCGGGAGTGCCAAACAAGGACGCGATCGCGCCACTCAAGCCATCTTACCGTTGCGGGGAAAAATCCTCAATATTGAGAAAACCGATGATGCCAAAATCTACAAAAATAATGAAGTTCAATCTTTAATTACTGCCCTGGGTTTAGGCATTCGCGGTGAAGATTTTGATGCCTCTCAACTGCGCTATCATAAAGTGATTATCATGACAGACGCAGACGTGGATGGGGCGCACATTCGCACGTTATTATTAACCTTTTTCTATCGTTATCAACGGGAACTGGTAGAACAGGGTTATGTGTATATTGCCTGTCCGCCCTTGTACAAAGTCGAACGGGGACGCAATCACTATTACTGTTACAATGACCAAGAATTACAACAAGTAATTCGAGAATTTCCTAGCAATGCCAACTACAATATTCAACGGTTTAAAGGGTTAGGGGAAATGATGCCAGCCCAACTTTGGGATACCACCATGAACCCAGAAACCCGTCTGTTGAAACAGGTTGAAATTGAAGATGCTGCCGAAGCGGATCGGGTGTTTACGGTGTTAATGGGCGATCGCGTTGCCCCCCGTCGGGAATTCATTGAAACCAACGCCCCCCGCCTGAAAATAGCAGATTTGGATATTTAACCGATGTGGGTGGATTCACGATCAAATGCCGATCATCCCCCATCAGCTAAACTGCCAGGAGTCGTCCGCCATAATCGCGAGATTTGGCGGGACTCGCAATGGCAGACAAGATCTTTATCAATGCAACGGAACCTCCTGTCCTTCGATATATTTTCTTAATACATCAACAGTAACTCCTCCACAGGAAGCAATAAAATACGACCCGTTCTGTGGAACGGGTAACCCGCGATCAGTCTTGCTCAATACAGTCTCAAACTCAAGCGCGAATCAATCGACTAGTATCATAAACGTTGTACGCAAATGTAGTCAAATGTAGTCAAATGCCGTCAAATCTGTCATGAGTTTCTGTAGCAAACTTTGCTGGAAAATTCCGTTAAAACTTAGTGACTTCGCTCTCAAGTTTAATGGTACAATAAGCATCAAGAAAAATTGGGTGGAAACTCTGAGACTATTAGAGTAGCTAATAGGTTAAATGATTGCTCTGAAATTTAGCTGACCCATGAGATTAGTAGAAAGACA
>Ga0209594_1000053_pt1 | contig 94172 bp, 84 predicted proteins | sample AshMeaCrysSpring_FD_184126 | JGI IMG/M metagenome (GOLD analysis project Ga0209594, IMG submission 184126) | Groundwater microbial communities from Big Spring, Nevada to study Microbial Dark Matter (Phase II) - Ash Meadows Crystal Spring... | ecosystem: Environmental > Aquatic > Deep subsurface...
TAGAAGAGGTACTGCTGGCTCGGTTAAAAGTTTTAATGAAGCAACCAGAATTTATTCATGGGTTAACTTGTTTCCATTGGTGGCCTAGAATCCCATCTTACGAAAACTGATCAACCGGATTTGATATAACCTGTTACGGTCGTTGAACAATCTGTTCTATCACGCGCCGTTTTGCTTTTGCATCTATTCCCAATAAACGGATATAATCTTGAGGATGATTGGCGAAACAGGCTTCTATAGAATGAATAACCTCCGCTTGATGATTGCTATCATTTAACGGATAACTCTTCCAAGAACCGGTTTTAAACCGTCGTTGATCGGCATATTCTAACCCAATGCGATAGCCCCGATCTAAGATGTGTTCAATCTGTTTTAAAACGTCTAAACTGAGTTTTGTATGAATGGCTTGTCCCTCGATCACTAAAGTTGACCCCGTTTCATCCCCTTGCATCACCGATGTGGCTTTACTGTTGATATTGTGGGGTGGCATAATCGGATTATAGGGTAGATGATCGATTGGTTTAGATGGAGTTAAAGGCGATCGATCTTCTGGGGTTTGACTTGAGTTAAACGTGCGGAATTGATTATATTCTTCCACCAGTCGTAATTCTTGAATGCGTTGTTGTTCCCCCACCATGATTTCACCAAATTCAATTAATTGATTTAAATTAAACTTGGGTTTGTTAAATTGAGGGGCTGCTTCTATACTATTCACCAATCTTTTAGAGATTTTATCAATGCCAATTTGATGAATAAATTCCTGAATTTGTTGATCATAAAGTCGGGAACGAACCGCACTAAAAAAGTCAATGGCTTGACGAGGAAAGTGTTCCACAAATTGTTTAATCTCTTTGAGTGACAAGCCATCCTCTTGGAAAATCGCGCTAACAATTTCAATTCGTTCTTGAAGAGTCGGTTCCCAGAAAAACTTCGCCATTCTCCCATCTCGAATTAAAGGCGCATACAGGGTTGAAAAATCATTCCCTGTAACAATAATAGGAATTCTCGGTAAAGGATTTTCATCATAACTTCCCGGTAGCTGAACGTTATGGGGATTATCAGCAATATTCATCAATGTCGCGTTAACAAGCTGAGTATTGACTGTATATTGAGTCCCGGAATCAAATCGTCCTGCCCCTGCATCTAAATCATTAATAAACACCACAGACATTCGACCCTGAACTTTAATTTGTTCAGCCGCTTCTCGATATCGTAACCGCAATAACCGCGACGGATCACCCGCATCTGGGCTTTCTAATTCTCCCCCAGAAATCATCACCGGATCAATCCCCATTTTGTCAAACACTCGTTCACATTGAAAGGTTTTTCCTTCTCCTTTGCGTCCATGAATTCCTAAAATCAAAGGAACGCGAACACGCGGTAAATCTAAGAAATTCTTAGTGATATGAATGGCAACTGTATCTAAAAAGCGGGGAGAAATATAATAAGGCATAAAAGCAAGTTAAATAGCGATCAAGGTTTTACAGTAATTACTTTTCTGAGGAGGAGGTAAACAGGGCAAACAACTCCGACCCTGTCATGTTCTTTGTTTGATTGGCAAAAGCATAATAATCCGGTTTTTCTTCAATAAAAACTTGAAGATCGAAAACAAGATTTTCATCAGTATCAAACCGATCAAAAATTCCCACGGGGATGTAATAGTGATTATTTTCTTTTAATCGATAGAATAAATGGCTACCACAGTTCTTACAAAATCCCCGCTCTGCCCATTCTGAAGATTGATAAATTCCGATATTGTCTTCCCCAGAAAAACAAACCTCACCGTTACTCTCAACCCCTAACAACGCTGCGCCGCCCCATTTCCGACACATATTGCAATGACACGCGGCGATGTGGTGATTAATGTGGGTGGTGGAAACCTTGACTGCTCCACATAAGCAGCTTCCCTCGGCAACAGTACTGAGTTCAGACATATTTTTTTCGGTAATAGACTACCGATGTCAAATTATATAGCAATCTTAGTCTGAGTTGTGAAAAAATCTCACTGTGAAAGGCAATCGGCAATCGGCAATAGAATTAATTAGATATTCTAGAAGTTTGACGAGGGTTGAAGTATTTTACAAATCATTTTTAATTACTATAGCAGTAAGCATTAATTGAGGTTCTCCCGTACTTATGGTGATAATAAAATCTTATATTGTGTAGGGTGGGTTAGGTGCAGTAGGACTTTTGACGAGAAACTGATCGGTTTTGATCGGCATCGTAACCCACATAGCTGAAAATTTGTAGCTCTTTATACATTTTACATCTAGATTCGAGAGAGCCATCTTCCCACACTTCTGGCAGGCTTTACCAAAATATAATAATATTGGGGTAGGTCATAAAAGGCACGCACCATGAGCAATACAACCAGCATTAACTTAGGTGAGCATTTTACAGCTTTCTTAAATCACCTCACAGAAAGCGGTCGCTATGGCTCAGTCAGTGAAGCAGTACGTGCAGCTCTGCGTCTTCTCGAACAAGAAGAAGCAAAAATTGAAGCCTTACACAATGCATTGACCGAAGGTGAAGACAGCGGCGAAAGCACACAATCATTGAGCGAGCTTGTCAAGGAAGCTAAATCCGAATTTTATGCCTCGTAGCTACACCCGATCAAAAAAGGCAGACCAGGATATTAAGCAGCTCATCAAAAGAAGCATGGCGGATTTTGGTGAATTGCAAACCGATAAATACATTGAAGGTTTAGAAGAAACCCTGAATATGCTGGCGGCTCATCCTGACTGTGGCTGTACTTTTACCCTAGAAAAAACAAAAAGAATCTATCTGCGTTACAGGTATATGAGCCATGTAGTCTATTATCGACAAAGAAAGCATGATATTTTCATCGTTCGTATTCTGCATACAAAAATGCTCCCTGAAAAACATCTCTAGTCCATGAGATCTGCTCATAACTCCCATAGAAACAGAAATCTCAGAGGCGAGGACGTTTTAAGGCAATACCTAGGGCTGCAACAACTAGTACACTGAATGAAAAAGTGGGTTCAGGATGTACCCGGACAGAGCGTGTTAAAATTTTAGCCAAAACTACGGAAAAATCAGCCGATTGGTGAGGGGAAATGGCTAGGGCTGATGGTAAATTAAAGAATCTGTCTAGTCAATGTCATAAACATATATATGAGTGTCAGAGTTCGCCTTGCACCCAGTCCCACCGGAAACTTACACATTGGTACTGCCCGTACAGCGGTATTTAATTGGTTATTTGCCCGTCATCAGGGGGGACAATTTATTCTGCGGGTTGAAGATACAGATTTAGAGCGATCGCGCCCAGAATACACAGAGAATATCTTGTCGGGTTTAAAATGGTTGGGTTTAGACTGGGATGAAGGGCCGTTTTTCCAATCCCAACGCTTGGATCAATATCATCAAGCCATTCAAACGTTGTTGGATGAAGGTAAAGCTTACCGTTGTTATTGTACACCGGAAGAACTGGAGGCAATGCGGGAAGCCCAGAAAGCTAGAAATGAAGCCCCTCGCTATGATAACCGTCATCGCAACTTAACCCCTGAACAACAGGCAGCGTTTGAGGCAGAAGGCCGTAAACCTGTGATTCGGTTTAAGATTGAGGATGAGCGGGAGATTGTCTGGAAAGATTTAGTCCGAGGCGTAGTCAGTTGGAAAGGCAGTGACCTGGGGGGGGATATGGTCATTGCGCGGGCTTCTGAGGGCGATGTTGTGGGTCAACCCCTGTACAACTTAGCGGTGGTTGTCGATGATATTGACATGAAAATTACCCATGTAATTCGCGGTGAAGATCATATTGCCAATACCGCCAAGCAAATCTTATTGTATGAAGCCTTAGGTCAAGGGGTTCCGGAGTTTGCCCATACGCCACTGATTTTGAATCAAGACGGCCGGAAATTATCAAAACGGGATGGGGTGACTTCTATCTCAGATTTCCAACAGATGGGATATACAGCCCCAGCCCTAGCCAATTACATGAGTTTATTGGGGTGGACTCCTCCCGATGCCACCCAAGAAATTTTCACTCTAGAGGAAGCCGCGAAAGACTTTAGTTTTGATCGGGTGAATAAAGCGGGAGCCAAATTTGACTGGGGTAAACTCGATTGGTTGAATAGTCAGTATATCCATCATATACCAACGCCAGAACTGACGGAATTACTCATTCCCTATTGGCAACAGGCAGGATATAGCTTTGATCCTGTTCAAGATCGCCCTTGGTTAGAACAACTGACGGCTTTACTCGGGCCAAGTTTAACCCGACTCAAAGATGTGATCGACATCAGCGATATCTTTTTTGTGGAAACCGTACAGCCCGATGAAGAAGCCAAAACTCAGTTGGCGGCTGAGGGGGCAATGACCGTTGTAGAATCAATTGCAGCTCAACTCAATTCTGAAGAATCTCTAACGACAGATAGTGTAAAAGCACTAATTAAAGGGGTTACAAAAGAGACAAAATTGAAGCAAGGGTTGATTATGCGATCGCTACGGGCTGCCCTGACTGGGGCGGTTCATGGCCCAGACTTAATTGAAACCTGGGTTCTCCTGCATCAGCGGGGACTGGATCAAAGTCGCTTTCAATCTGTGTTAAACAACCGATAATGAATCGTTGAGATCAAACCCAATTAACCATTCAAGAGGATAAAATCTTATGGCAACTAATAAAGGTAGAACAAACAATCAAGACAGTCCTGCTCAAGAAGAACAGCCTGCCTCTAAAGCACCTCAAACAGAATCTCAAACAGAACCAGCTACTCCTAAAGCAGCTTCTGAAACTACAAAATCCACTGCGCCAGCAACAGAAGACTCTAAACCAGTCATTGACCCCGCAGCCGCGAAACCAGCAACGACTCAAAGTATTGAACCCACTGTGAAGCCCGCAGCCACTGCCAAACCAGCAGATAAACCCCCTGAACCCACTGTTAAACCTGCAGCCGCCACCGCCAAACCGGCAGAGAAACCCCCTGAACCTACTGTTAAACCCGCAGCAGCCGCCGCCAAACCGGCAGAGAAACCCCCTGAACCTACTGTTAAACCTGCAGCAACTCAGGCTTCTCAGCCCTCACCCCCTGCCCAACCCAAGCCACCTGAACCCGTTGCAGCAAAACCCCCTCAGCCCTCGTTTATGCCCCCTGCTACCCCTGCTAAACCGATTACAGCTCTCCCTGCTGACTCACCGATAACAAAGACCGTCACGTCCTCTCAGCCGGATGTGACCCAACCTCAGATAGATCTGTCTCTATCGGACTCCCGAGGGTTTGACTTCCAAACCCTTAAAGTGAAGGTGGTTACATTCCTAGAAAATCTTCCGGAAAATACCGCAAACTTCTTCAAATACAATCAGAAACCGTTAATTTCCATTGGCTTAATTCTGGCGTTGTTAATCACATTAAAAATCACAGCCGGTTTACTGGATATTCTCAATGAAATTCCGTTAGTTAAACCCCTATTTGAAGCGGTTGGAGTCAGTTACTTCGGTTGGTTCATCTATCGTTATTTGTTGTGGTCGAGTACTCGCCAAGAACTCTGGCGAAAGGTAGATACTGCTAAAGCAGATATTCTGGGTAAAACTCAATAAAGTCTCTCAGAAGGGTCAAACTCCCCTCCGACTAACAATGGAGGGGAAGCCCATAACCATTGAGACTCGCTTTAATCAATCAATTAGTTTAACTGAAAGAAGCTGATACAGATAATCGTTGTTTTGACGTTTTAAATCGTTGCAAATTCAGTAAACTTCCGTTCTTCGGGTGGATAAAAAGCTAAGACAATATCCGCTTTCGGAACCCCCAAATTTAACAATTCGGTGACAATGCCTTCTTCTGTCCAATCTTCCTCAATATAAATCTTTTCATTTTTAATCCGAATATGGACTTGCGTATGATTCTTATGTTTCTTGTTTTCCCAGCCTAAAAACATCCAGAGATAATGACCATGATGATCATCAAAAATTAAGCAACTTTCCTCTATTAAATTTGATGAACCTGAAACCCAGTTATGATATTCCGTTAATATTTTTTTGATTAGTGTTCGGTAATGTTCTAATTTATCCATCGAATAATTGCCTCCCGATCTGTATCTACCACTATTATAAGGACTTGATTCTGACTAATCTCCTTCTAAGAGACGATTAAACAGTGTGCGGACTTGTGAAGTATATTCTTGTTGAATAAATCGTTGAATAACAACACTAGCATCAATAATATAGTGATTCATTATTGATGACGATCCTCTTGTAAAAGCTGTAAGGTAGAAGGTGCAGAATTAGGAGGATTCCAAATATGAGAATCAATCGAGTGAAATATCTCTTTCAATTGCTGTTGATTTGGAGTTTATTGAATGACTTTATATTGTGTTAGTCTTTCATCAACCATTGAAAAAACCAGAGTTTTTAATTGTTCAATGCTAAGATTAGAAATAGATTTTTGTAACATAATTTCTATCCTTGTTTATATGAAATCCGCTTGAATACTTAACGTATAATGAGGATGTAGAATTCAGATCAAGTCCGGATCATGAGGGATCATCAAAAGAAGAAAGTTGATGAACTGAATTTCTTTGCTCCTACACCCCACACCCCACTCCCGACTCCCGACTTCCAGAAGATGTGTATAGTGTTCAGCCGGACATGATATTAGTTCTTAGTTATGAACCCGAAGGTTTTATTTAAAATCACAGTTTATTGACAAAATCACTAATATTGTCTAATGCTTTTTGATATCTATTAGCAGGTAGCTGTACCTGCTTTCCATCAGGCATAGTGTATGCTGATTGTGCAGGTAATTTAAACATTGGGATACCTAAAGATGAAGATACCTTACCTGCTGAATGAAAATCCTTGACATCTGAAAAAAATTCGTTAGTCCACTTGTCTCTATTAGTAGGTATATTGTTATCAGAGAAGAATAGGTGAGGTTGTTCACGGAACTGTTTATAACAAAAATCTATAATTTCTTTCCTTACAGAACTATAAGCAGTTGCAATCCCGTCAGATTTTTGAGATTTCCCATCATACTTTGTAAAGCTATTAAAGATAAACTGAGATATAAGAGGTAAAGTTAAGTTAAACGACTCTGCTTGTTTAGAAAAAGTAAGAATTGGATTAGCATATTGTTGAAGAGCTACAGAAGGATATAAACCATAAAGTAGCATAAAAATTCCTTTTATCCCTTCTAGTGAACTAAAGTCTGCCATCACAGGAATAACTAATCTATCGGTCGAAACTAATGCCATTTGTGTATAAATTGAAAAACTAGGATTACAATCTATGAAAACAACCATTTTTTTATATTTTGATTTCGATTTATCAATAGAAAACTCGTGGGTACATAATCTGTCGATTGCAGTCATGTATTCTTTCCAGGCATTTATATTAGCTGGATTAATAACGGCGTAGTTTAAAGCGAGTGAGAATGATTCTAAAAAAGAATCTCCTGCAATTAAATATAGATTTTCACTTTTGATACTTAAATATAGAGGTAGCTAGTTTACATTTGATAGAATACTATCATAGCAGAATACCATCAGAACTTAACTAATTCAAAAAAACTAATGAGTTAGGCGATCGCCTACTTAATAATCTGACTCAATTAAAACGGATTACAAAAAACACAAATTTAATCAAATATCATTTTATATCCTAACTTAAAATCTTTTTTACTTCTTCAAGAGAAACAGAATGACTCTCAGATTCCTCCTTTTTAGCAGTTCTTAAATCTTGTAAATCTTCTAGATCCTCTAACAACTCTTGAATTTTCATAAATTCTTCATAAGGTAGGGTCACATATTTATTGCCATTTTCATTAAAAAAATTAGGATTAATTTTGAATCATAATTAACCTCTTCCTTATCAACTGTCATAGGTGCTTGAGAACTATGACGCACATATAAAACGTATACTGTTGCATCTCGAATCACAAACAGTATGCGGTAAATATTTCTAGATTTTCCAAACAGTAATTGACGGACTTCTTCTGGGAAAATTTCATGTTCAATTGCCAAAGCACAACGCTGAGGTTTTTCTTGCAGCGTTGCAATTTTGTTCATTAATTCTCGAAACCAGCGGTCAGCAAATTCTGAACTTTGTTCTTGATACCAGCAATAAGCTTTCTCAATAATTGGGGTAATCTTAACCTGAAATGTCATACTTTTGCTGCATTTCTTGGATAAAATTATCAATTGGACAAGTTTGACCAGCATTAACCTCCTCGAAGCCTTGCTGAATTCCTGCTATCGTTTCTAATTGATCAATTAATTGGCGTAATTTAACAGAGTCAATTTTATCAGCATCAAGAAAGGTTACAAGTACCTGAGTATGACTATTCACCTCTTGTGGTAACTCACTCAATTGAATCTGTCCGTCTTGATAAAAGCCTTCAACAGTTTTTAGCATAAATTGATATGGATAATGACTACTCTTTACTTATAATTATAACAAAAGCCTTCATAGTCAGATTCAGAGTATGATCAGCAATCACATCAAAGTTTGGTTTCTAGTTAAACCCTTGCACCTCTAGAAGCTGTTTTGAACGCTGATATTTTTCAGAAGTGATTCTTTGTCCAATAACGATGTTTTTGGGTTCCATTTTGACCTCTCCCCCAACCCCTCTCCTGCAAGGAGAGGGGAGTAAGATTAATACTTCTATTCTAGATTACTGTATTCTTATTCCCCCATTCCCTCGCAGGGAAGGGGGGCTAGGGGGGTTAGGTTCCTTACTTCAATGCACCCGCTGGAATACCTAAAATATCCTCAATTTTCGGCATATCTTCCACGGCAACCACTCGCCCTTCATCTGCAAATCCGGCAATTTGATCGAAGTTAAGATAACGATATAATTCACCCGCAAACGGATCAATTTTTTGGGTGACAATTGCCATGTATTCTTCAACCGTTGGAATCTTACCCAATAACGCACAAACTGCCGCTAATTCCGCTGAACCTAAATACACTTGTGCGCCTTTACCCATACGATTATTAAAGTTACGAGTGGAGGTCGAAAAGACTGTTACACCATCTTCAACACGGGCTTGATTTCCCATACATAAAGAACATCCTGGCATCTCTGTGCGCGCCCCAGCGGCGGCAAAAACACCATAAACCCCTTCTTCCCGTAACTGTTTTTCATCCATGCGTGTAGGTGGACAAATCCATAACCGAACTTTAACTGGTCCTGCCCCTTCTAATATCTTCGCCGCCGCCCGATAATGGCCGATATTGGTCATACAAGAACCAATGAAGACTTCATGAATTTCATCCCCAGCACATTCGGACATTAACTTAACATTATCGGGGTCGTTTGGTGCCGCTACAATCGGTTCTTTGATCTCGTTTAAATTGACTTCGATAATATCAGCATATTCGGCATCTGTATCTGCTGACATTAATTCTGGGTTGGCTAACCATTGTTCCATTTTTGCCACCCGTCGCATGATGGTATTGGCATCTTGATAACCTCGCGCCACCATATTTTTTAATAGGGCAATATTAGAACGGAAATACTCAGAAATGGTTTCTACGCCTAATTTAATCGTACTTCCGGCACAAGATCTTTCAGCGGTGGCATCGGTTAATTCAAAGGCTTGTTCGACTTTTAAGTCGGGTAAACCTTCCATTTCCATGATGCGGCCGTTGAACACATTTTGCTTATTTTCTGTGGCAACGGTTAGTTTTCCTTGTTGCATCGCCACCCAAGGAATAGCATTGACGATATCCCGTAACGTTACACCGGGTTGTAAGTCTCCAGTAAATTTCACTAAGACAGACTCTGGCATATCTAACGGCATCACGCCTAAAGCTGCCGCAAACGCCACTAACCCAGACCCGGCGGGGAAGGAAATACCGAGAGGAAAACGGGTGTGAGAGTCGCCACCCGTCCCTACCGTATCCGGTAATAACATCCGGTTTAACCAGGAGTGAATAATCCCGTCACCGGGTTTAAGGGCAACACCACCACGGGTTGAGAAGAAATCGGGTAATTGTTTGTGGGTATTAATATCCACGGGTTTGGGATAAGCGGCAGTATGACAGAAACTCTGCATCACTAAGTCTGCCGAAAACCCTAAACAGGCTAACTCTTTTAATTCATCCCGTGTCATTGGGCCTGTAGTGTCCTGAGAACCCACGGTAGTCATAATCGGTTCACAAGAGGTTCCAGGGCGGATACCGGGCAAACCACAGGCTTTTCCGACCATTTTCTGGGCGAGGGTGAAGCCTTTGTGGGTATCTTCTGGCAGCGTGGGACGAGTAAAGATTGGGGAAGGTTCATATCCCAAGGCTTCGCGAGTTTTATCGGTTAAACTACGGCCAATTAACAGCGGAATACGGCCCCCAGCGCGAACTTCATCCAAAATGGTTTCGGGTTTGAGGGTGAAGGTAGAAATGACTTCTCCAGTTTCACTGGTAATTTCACCTTTATAGGGATAAATGGTGATGACATCTCCGGTATTCATTTGGGTGACATCACATTCGATGGGTAACGCGCCGGAGTCTTCTGCGGTATTGAAGAAAATCGGGGCAATTTTTCCACCGAGAATATAACCCCCTGCCCGTTTGTTAGGCACAAACGGAATATCATCGCCAATATGCCACAGTACAGAGTTAATCGCAGACTTGCGAGAAGATCCAGTTCCCACAACATCCCCAACGTAAGCCACAGGATATCCTTTTTGTTTGAGTTCCGCAATAGTTTCCAGTCCCTCTGGCATCCGGGACTCTAACATCGCTAACGCATGGAGGGGAATATCGGGGCGAGTGGTGGCATGGGGGGCGGGGGATAAGTCGTCAGTATTGGTTTCGCCGGGAACTTTGAAGACTGTGACCGTAATAGTTTCTGGAAGTTTCGGACGACGGATAAACCAAGCGGCATTTGCCCAAGCATCAATCACCTGTTTGGCGTAAGGGTTAGTCTCTGAGAGTTTGAGGACTTCGTTAAAGGCATCAAACACCAAGGTGATTTTACACAAGGCGGTGGCTGCTTCTGCGGCTAAATTAGAGTCGGAGGACTTCAGGAAACTCACCAGAGATTGAACATTATAACCGCCAATCATGGTTCCCAGTAAGTCTACTGCCCCTTGATGAGAGAGTAGGGGACAGTCAATTTCTCCTTTAGCCACAGCGGTTAAAAATCCCGCTTTAACGTAAGCCGCTTCATCAACTCCCGGCGGAATGCGATCGCGCAACAATTCCATCAGGTATTCTTTCTCTTCTTCTGGCGGGTTTTTCAGCAACTCACACAGTTCAGAGGTTTGTTGGGCGTTGAGGGGTAAAGGTGGAATGCCTAAGGCTTCCCGTTCAGCCACGTGTTGACGATAAGCTTCTAACATCAGTTAGGTGTTCTCCATATTCGTGTCATTGAATAAGAATACCGATAAATCTATAAAGTTTGTAGCAGTAACGAATACACCTTCAGGTTTTGTTGACAAAGTGAGTATAACTTTAAAATATCATTTATATTTTATCTGCTAATTGAAGGACAGGGATATAAACTGCCTGACTCACCAAAAACCTGCTTTCCCAGTTAATTCATCTACAATCGGTTTAATCACTGGAATTACTCCTCTAAATTTTGATGTTTACTAAGGATTGAATTTACCTAATATCAATACATCTTTTAGCTAGTGTTATACTATCTATTCAGATTATATTAAATTAACAGAAATAATGGGTACAGCCTGGAAGAAAGTACAAAAGCATAAACAAGCCAAACGTCAGCTTTCTGAATTGATGTCTAAGGCAGATCAAGTTATTGTTATTCACTACTCTTGTGAAAGTTTCTACGATAGACCTGATGGCTCATCACCCAGAATTACTTCTATTGCTGTTCGGAATCTAGACTCGGGTCAAACCAAGTCTTTTTCAATTCATCAAATAGCAGAAATTCAAAGGTATTCCGCCAGTGATTTGGATCGACACTATAATCAACTTGAAAAAGAGATGCTCGATGAATTCTATAATTATGTAGATCGCCATAGTTCTCATACCTGGCTACACTGGAAGATGAGAGATATAAATTATGGTTTCCCAGCAATCGCTCATCGCCATAAGGTTCTTGATGGTCAACCTAAATTCATTCATGAGAATCAATTAGTTGATTTGCCTCGACTATTACTTGCCATTTATGGTAAGAATTATATTGATGCTCCTCAATTATACAAATTAGTTGAATTAAATTCGATATCACATCAAGACTTTTTACAAGGAGGAGAAGAAGCTGAGGCGTTTGACAATAAAGAATATGTTAAATTACATCAATCTACTTTAAGAAAAGTAGATGTTATTGCTAAAATCGTTGAACGTGCTGATGAAGGTTCGCTTAAAACTAAGTCTAGCTGGAGAGATATTTATGGAAATTACTTAGTAGCATTTATCGAATTAATTCAAGAGCATCCCGTTATAAGTGGAATTATCACAATAGTAGGTTTTTTAGGTGCAATTATTTCATTTTTTTAATAGATAAATATGACCAATATCACTTTATCCCAAGAACTAAACCCAGTACAGAATGATTGGCAGTTTACTGAGGTTTGGATTGACCCAATGTTAACACCTCCTTATCTATTACTTCTCTTAGCTGATGCAACGGGTAAATGTCAAATCTATGATCATGCTAAGGGTTATGAAGTTATTTTTACTAGCAACAATTATGAAACAGCTAAATTATGGCTATTAGAGGATGAATATGAACCGATTGAAGGAAGATTATTATCTGAGGATTTATTGAGTTAATTCGCTTTTACTTGTAATCTCGCGTAAAGGCGCGAATATCAGCTTCAAGTTCAGCAATATCATAGTGAACTGGAATTTGCCGACTTGCAAGTAAATGCTGAAACAGCAATTCGATACTTTTTTGCTAATCGACTCGCTTGGGCTAACGTTAACTTTTCTTTCTGAAATAACAAAATCGCAATTTCTTGCAGCAGTTCATCTTCTGATATTCGGGCTGCCTGTAAAACTTCGTCTGAAATAATTATAGCCATTTTTATTATCCTATAATTCCATTAATTTATTCTATAACATACTTAAAATATCATTAGGCAATTATCTTTTTTAGTTTTTAGGAAACGCTGGTTTTCCATCCCCTTCAGGACCACCTAACGGCTCATCAATAGGTCTGACTGGGTAACCATAGGTTGAGTAATCAATATAATAATCACTAGCATCTGTCATCTTTATCACTAATCTGTTAAAGAGTGAATATAAAGCTTTTATAGTCATTGAAAGCTTCTGGTAATCTGAATCTTGATAAAAATGACCATGAGCTGGCTTATTTCGTTCTTGTAAGGCAGCTTTTTCTACTTCTCCAACTGGAAGAGATAATACACTAAAGAATTCATCATACTGCATATTAGAGCTTTTGTAATTTATATTTTCTAGCTTTTTTCTCAATATCTCTAAACTTTTTTCATCACCATCTATTTTATCTATATTATTAATGACTTTATCAAAAGTTGTTAATAATGGTTCTTTCAATCTTTTCTTCCAGATTTTTTTATCAACTAACTGAGTTGATAGTTTGTTCTTATAAAACTTACAATATGAATCACGTAGAGATTCTATTGCTGCACCAATATGAGCAGCTTGTACATCCAGAGGAGAAGCGAAACCTGTCCAAACAAAAGATAGTGAAGATCTAATATTAATAGATTCCATCTGGGTTACAACAGCACTGATAATTCTAGATATTTTGCTCTCATCTAGCAATCTCTCTGAGTCATCAGTAGTAACTGGTGTAGGTGGTAAACTGCATTGTACATAAGCATTATTGTCAAATAAATCAGTATTTCTTACAGTCAATCTAATACGATCACCATTTTGTGATAAGGATGTTGAACCAACTAAACTTAATTGTCTGCCAAATGCAAAAGATAAAGCAGCTAAAATGTTTTTTCTTGTTTCTTCATCAGGTAATTGATTATTATCTAAGCTATCAAATTCTAAAAATCCTGGATTATACTTTTGAGGTGCAACTTTTTCTGTGGCTTTTCCAGCTATGAGAGAGCATTTTTGCTCGTGCATAATATATTCAATTCTCAAATAATCTAAAGACATTCCAGCAGTTTCTTCCTCAGAAAATACAGGTTTTGTTCCATCACTTTTTTCTCTTTCATAAAAACCTGAAGGATATCTCTTTGTTAATCTAGTGAAAATATATCCCTTAGTTGGAAAATTAACAAGCCATTCAATATGTTTATTAGGCATTGTATTATTTTTATATAAAATACAAACATCACTCACATTAGCATGAACAATAGCTTTTCTAGTTTTACAACTAAAATTCTCGTTGAATATAAATACTCCTCTCAATTTAATAATAGCTCCACATTCAGTCTCTCCAACAGTTTCTTCTGTATGAGAAACAAATACTCCTGCTGGTTCGTTAATCTCATTATCAAGCGCTAACCTATCTCTACCTATACCATTCCCAATAGCTATTAACTTAAGATCTGCATCTCTAGATAACTCTATTGTCGTAATATTTTTAGGAAAAGCTCCATGCTGCGTTACATTAAAAGTTAACGGTGTAGTTACAAGTGACCATTATAACCAGTCTAGGTTTTCCATTTTACTCTTATTTCTGATTTGAGGTGTTCTATCAGTCTATCCAAGATCAAATTCTGATGGGACAAGACAACAACCCTATTAAACGAGTAAATATAATCTAGAATTATCTTAAAAGTCTCATCAATTTAAACTTAAAATCAATAACCCCGATTTAACGCTTTTTAATATGAGAATTCATATCAATAAGCAACGGGATTGCGTTGTTTCAGCTTATATGATATTCTGATAATCCAAGGGTTTTTATGACTATATAGCATTTTGCTACCCTCAAAGCCTGAAAAATCGTTAAACCTTCTGAAAAGTTTCCCCTTCTCCCTCTCTTGAAGTGAATGAACTTAATGTTGCAGTTAATGAATTTTTGTATAGCGGGGTTGACAAGAAATATTTAATATGAATACCCAGAATATTTGAGAATTTTGAGGCCATATTAGACAAGACTATCAACTCCTCTGGGGGTCTGTCGTTATTATATATAAATCTTCAACCCACATCCGTGAAATCAGCTCACTTTACCCATCAAATGAAGGATAAGGCTGACTTTCTTCCGTAGGATGCGATCGCGATTTCTGAGAACTGCCTGAGAAAGGTCTGAAATCAATTTCACCGATTTTCAGCCTTTTTTAGTATTCTTATCATTTGCTTCCCAAACAAAACCCTTATCTTAAAAACTGTAAGCCATTCAACGACGGAGTAAGCGTCATGGTCCTCAAGAACTTCAAAACAGTGGGTTTAGCATCAGCGTTAATCTTGACAACAGTCGGGAGTTTGAGTTTAAGCCTCAACCCCGTGAATGCTCAATCTTTCTCTCAACAGTTGGCTCAAAATGTGATGGCTTCGGGCAACTTTGTTACGGTTGAACAAGACCATCCTACAGAGGGAACCGCTCGAATTGTAACAGAAAATGGTAAACGTTACTTAGAATTGGATCAAGCTTTTACGACTGCTCAAGGTCCCGATGTCCAAATTATTATGTATCGGGGTAGCACCATTCCAGTCAATGTGAAAGAAGCAGATTATGTGACCCTTGCTCCCTTAAAAAGCTTCGATGGCGCACAACGTTATGAAATTCCAGCAACAATCAATCCCAATGATTTCAAGTCGGTTGGCATTTGGTGTCGCCAGTTTAATGTGACCTTTGGTTATGCTCCTTTATAAGTTGTAAATGCCAGGTAGATAACTGTTTCTCCTCCTCTGTCTCATTAAAAGAGGGGGATTTTTTTCAGGGTTCGGGTTGGCGAACTGTTCTTGATCAAAGATTTTTCCCTACACCCCACAGCCCATTCACCCCATCCCAAATCTCCAGAATCGTTTAAGAAATTGCTGAATTCAGTTGTTTTGCGTGAAGTTGCTGGGGGCTTTTCTGAACTAAAGGGAGGGTAATACTAACAATTGTACCTTGATTAAGGCCTGGACTTTCGAGGGTAATCCATCCCTCCATCATTTGCATTAAACTTCTGGATAAAGCTAACCCCAAGCCAATGCCGCCAAATTCTCGTGTTGTTGAACCATCGACTAAGACAAAGGGTTGAAAAAGCTTTTTCTGCTTTTCTTTAGCAATGCCAATTCCTGTATCTTCAATTTGAATCATCACTTGCTCTTGAGGATGATGCGGTTGAGATTGAATTTGAGTTGAAATTTTAATAGTTCCAGTGGGGGTGAATTTAATCGCGTTACTGATAATATTTAAAAAAACTTGTTTCAGTTTATCCTGATCTGCCTTGACAAAAATGGTTGTTTGTAAGAGGTCTAACTGTAGCTTTAATCCCTTCTGCTGAATTTCATATTGTGTTAAATTAATAACCTCTTGTAAGGTTTTAGATAAATCAACTCTTTCTAATTTTATTGATAATTTACCTTCTTGAATTAAAGCAATTTCTAAAATATCGCTGACAATTTCATATAAACTCAAAGCTGATTCATTTGCCATATTTAAATATTCTAGCTCTTCCTCCCGATTATCACAAAAATCATCAATCAAGAGTTGAAGAGAATTAATAATTCCGTTTAATGGCGTTCTCAGTTCATGGGAAACCACTCGTAAAAACTCACTTTTAAGCTGATTAGCAACGGACGCTTCGCGGGAGGCAAATTCTAAGGCTTCTGCTCTTAACTTTAATCGTTCAACCATCACTTCTAAGGCTTTTCCCATTTGAATAAATTCACGAATTTTGAGATTTTTGGGAACCGCCGTTTGAGACTCTAAACTGTTGACTGTGAGGGCATAATCTCGAAGCTGTTCTAACGGCTTAGCTAAGTCTCGCGAGAGGTAGAGGGCTGCAATAATACTGGCAACAATCAAACTGAGGGTGAGATAAAATAAAATGGAGTTAATATCTTCTAAAGCGGATAAGGCATCTTCTAAGCTGGTGACAGCGAGAATCACCCATTGATTGTCACTATTGCCTGTTAAGGGACTGGGAATTGCATCATACCCCGCTAAAAACTCAACATCACTTTGTTCAAAGGAGAAGAGGTGGATAAAGTCAATGTCTCCTGCCAAGGCACGTTGAATTAAGTTTTGTAAACGATTCGCATCTGCTTCTTCCTTAATATTGCGTCCCACCCGTTCTAAACTGGGATGAGCAATAATTTGACCATTTTGATCGATAACGACGGTAAACCCACTCAAGGATTTGGGCCGATCATCGGCGGCTAAGTACAAGGTAGACTTGAGGGTGAGGGCATAACGCAATTGACGACTCTCTGCTTGGGTGAGATAAATCGGTGCCATCAAGACCAAGTTAATTTGATTGCGCCAGGGTGTTTGCGAATTTTGAGTTTGAGCTGGAGTGGCATCATCCAAACGAATATAAACATTGGAAAGATTTAAAATCCCTTCAGAAGGTTGCTGGTGTAACCAAAAATTGTCAGGGGTGGGGACGATAGGGTCGTTTCCGCAAGTACTGGCAACCGTTTGCTGGGTTGGGATGGCTGTCAATTGCAGACAACTAATTTCTGTGGGGAATTGTTGTTGTAACTCTTCTAAAAATGCTTGATAATGTCCAGCTTGATGAGACTGTAGATCTACATTTTCCGCTGCCAGCATTAAACTTGATTGCAGAACATTCACCCAATCCCGAACTTCTTCCGCCTTTTGAACCGCACTTTCGGTTAAATTCAGACGAGCAGTTTCTAGTAAGCCAGAGCGAGCTTTACGATATGTCACATACTCCCCAGCCAATAAAATGGGCACACTCAATAACAAAATTCGGGATAATAGGATACGGCGGAAAGAGGATTGACCTAATTTAAACATAGTCTATTCCCTGCGTGAGATATCATACCCCATCTGGTAACCATCATGAATGGAGAGGTACGTAATACTACTGAATTATCTTCAGGCTTGAAGTACTGATATCATGTTTTTGTGTACTTCAATTATATAAAATCATTTCTGGGTTCTTGATGCAATTTATCTTCATCCTCACTGAGAATGAATCTCCTGAACCTGATTCTCTAATATGAAGTTTAATGTTGAGCAACAGGTTCTCAGCAGTTGATAGTTTGAGTTAAGTTGAGCTAAGTTCTAATCAGGTCAATTCAATTCCTCATTTAGAGGCTTCTGATCAATGAGAGGTTCCCTGAAGTCCCAAGACTGCCTGACCCAAGTCTGATCAAATGTTTTAAAACAATCAATGTTAAGCGTTTTTAAACTTTTTAAAAACTGTTCATCACTTTCTTGATAGATTAAACAGTTTATCACTTTGTAATCCCTCAATTAAACAAATAGAGTGGCGGATTTAATCAATCGACATCAAATCCGATTAAAGAGAGGCTCAATCTCTGTGAATTTACGGGAATTATAGGGATGGATCAGAAAGAGTACAAAATCATATTTTCCAAGTAAACTCGGATGACCTTTGAGACTAAAAATGAGTAAGCTATAGAAACCATGAAAGATCTAAAAAAATTAGCTGAAGATTTAGATATTTTAGATCACGTTGAGTTCATCGGTAAACTTCCTAATGAACAAGTCAAGTCTATGGTGAGATCTGCTTTAGCTTTGGTTGCACCCTCTCGGTGGAATGACCCATTAGGTTATGTTGTTTTAGAGGCTGCAAGTGTTAGAACCTGTTCTATTGTATCCAAAATGGGAGGACTTCCAGAAGCAGCAGGGCCTCATGGATTATTATTTGAAAATGAGAATGTGAAAGAACTTGCCAATTGTATGAAAAATTTTCTAGAAAATCCTCAGGAAGCGCTCAATAGAGGTGAACGAGTTTATCATTATATGACTCAAACATTTTCCACAGAAACTACAGTCGATCAGTTCATAGAAATTTGTTATAAAATTCAACCGACTTTAGCTCAATTATAAGCGATTTTAGTCTTTCTTAGGGTCAATGCCAGCTTCCCCAGAGTATGTTAATCTACCCTTGTTTGCTCTAGAAAATAGGAATTTAACATGACCTGCGGGGTTTGGATTTTAGGGGATCAACTCTGGATAGAGCAAACCGCTTTAAAAAGCTGTGATCTATCCTCAAAAATTCCCATCATTTTGATTGAGTCTTTCCAACATATTCAGGTGCGGCATTATCATCGGCAAAAACTAATTTTGCTCTGGTCTGCTATGCGGCATTTTGCTCATGAATTGCAAGAAAAAGGGTTATCAGTGACTTATATTCAAGCCGCAGAAAATTTTAAACAACCTTTAAAATCTTGGATTAAAGATCATGAAATTACTGAACTGAGGGTGATGCAACCGAATGATCGTCCTTTTATTCAATTGATTGAGAATTTAGATCTCTCCTGTGAAGTTAAGCTGATTCCAAATAATCATTTTCTCTGGAGTGAAGCAGATTTTAAAAACTGGCAAAAAAACCGCAAGCGGTTATTGATGGAAGATTTTTATCGGGAGGGACGGAAACGGTTTGATATTTTGATGGAGGGAGATCAACCCATCGGAGGACAGTGGAATTTTGATCAAGAAAATCGTCAGCCGCCGAAAGGGGATTTAAACCCTCCTTCTCCCTTGTGGTTTGAACCGGATGAAATCACTCAAGCTGTAATTCAACAGGTAAAAAATCTGAAAGAAATTTCGCTTTATGGTGAATTAGAACCGTTTCGTTGGGGAGTAAATCGTCAACAAGCATTAGCAGTTTTGCAGTATTTTATAGAACAACGTTTACCCAAGTTTGGCCCTTATCAAGATGCCATGATCACTGAAGAAGAGACGATGTGGCACGCTTTAATTTCTCCGTACTTAAATATCGGTTTATTGCATCCTTTAGAAGTGATTGAAGCCGTTGAAACGGCTTACTATGAACAACAGTTACCCTTAAACAGTGTTGAAGGTTTTATTCGTCAAGTCTTAGGATGGCGAGAATATATGCGAGGGATTTATTTAATTGTGGATGACAATTACCCTGAAAACAACACCTTTAATCATACTCAACCCCTCCCTGATTTTTTCTGGGATGCCAACAAAACAGACATGAATTGTTTACATCAGGTTTTACGTCAAATAGAACGCTTGGGTTATGCTCATCATATCCAACGCTTAATGATCTTAGCTAATTTTGCCCTGATTGCTGGGTTATCTCCTCAAGCGGTTGAAAACTGGTTTCATGCTGCTTTTATCGATGCATACGACTGGGTCATGCAAACTAATGTGATTGGCATGGGATTATTTGCGGATGGGGGTTTGTTGGCTTCTAAACCTTATGCTGCTTCTGCCAATTATATTAACAAGATGAGCAATTACTGTAAAAGCTGTCACTATAATTATCGCGATCGCATTGGAGAAAAAGCCTGCCCGTTTAACTTTTTTTATTGGGACTTTCTAGATCGTCATTACGATCAATTAAAATCTCAAGGACGCATGGGTTTTATTCTGAGTCATTTGAATAAAATGTCCGAAAAAGAACGCAAACACATTCGACAGCAAGCAGAAGATTGGCATTCCCAGCATTAATGGATAGCGCTACGCGCCGTCATTTGTCAGTCGTCATTCGTGATAAGTGTTTTACGCCTGGCGGGAGGGCTTTCCACTCCTGTCACCCAGAGTGTTAGCCTAGCCTGCATGAAATGCTTAGACGGGGGAAACTTTCCGCTTTTACAAATGTAAAATAAAACACGCTCCCTCAGCGTAGTGCTATCTTAGAAAAGAGTCAGGAAAGACAATTATTTTTATCTTCATTTTATTGCAAGCTTGCCTATTTCCTTGTCCAAGCCAATAGTTTGTACCTCCTAAATTGGATAGCTATAATCGCAGTTGAGTCACAGCAATATTCCCACTTAAACAGACTTCAACGTCTGTTCCTGGAGTGCGTTGACGCTGGCCATAGATGCCTTTGTAATAATATTTCGATCCATTAACTTGATAATCAATCGGTAAGGGTTGAGTTGAAGGTTGACAAAAAATAATGGGTGGATCTGGATTTTGGGGTTCAACAAAGGGAAAGTTCACATTCCAAAAACAACCGGGTTTAAGCGGACGGTGAAGTAAATCTTTGAGGACTTGAATTGCCCAGCGAGTGGTTTGTTGCCAATCAATCGGATTTTTCCCTTGGCGATATTGAGATAATGCAATGCCTGGAATGCCATGAAACGTAGCTTCTCGCACCGCTGCCACAGTTCCTGAACTATAAACATCAACCCCCATATTTCCCCCGGCATTAATGCCAGAAATCACCCAACTAATCTCTGGACAAAGCTGAGAAATGGCGAGTCGAATACAATCTGCGGGTGTACCAAAAACGGCATATTCCTGTTGAGAACGACATTTAACTTCAATGGGTTGATGGGTGGTAACTTGATGACCACAATTAGAATATTCGGTGTTTGGTGCAATAAAAATCCCTTGTCCATTAACTGCCGTTGCTAATGCCCGAATTCCTGGCGCATCAATGCCATCATCGTTGGTAAGAATAATTGTCATCTGCTATGAAATCCCCAAAAGTATACGCTTCATCAAAGTGGTTAACCCATTGATTTTAGCAGTTTTATTTCTAGCAATAATTTGACGCTTTCTATTTGTCCCCTCAACACAACGCCTCGACTGCTTGAGTCTAGCAGTCATCGATTACTGAGGGACTATTTAGGTCAAAATTGATCCCCCTAACATTCGTTGATAGCGCCGTTCCAACTCTTGCTGCATTAACGGCCACTGATTTAAGCTGGGGTCTTTTTCCATGACTCTTTGAGCTGCATCTCTGGCTAATTCTAGCACTTCTTGATCTTCCACTAAACTGGCTAAGGCAAAATCAGGGAGTCCGGACTGACGAGTGCCTAAAACTTGTCCTGGCCCGCGCAATTGCATATCCATTTCAGCAATAAAAAAACCATCTTGAGATTGCTCTAAAACTTGCAGTCTTTGTTTGGCTTCTGGGGTAGAGTTACTGGCTAAGAGTAAACAGTAAGATTTATGTTGACCTCGACCGACTCTGCCTCGTAATTGATGCAATTGAGATAACCCAAACCGTTCGGCATTTTCAATTAACATTACCGTAGCGTTGGGAACATCTACCCCCACTTCCACCACCGTGGTTGAGACTAAAATTTGAGTTTCTTTTTGCACAAACTGCCGAATTGCCTCTTCTTTTTCTGTACTGTTCATGCGACCATGTAATAAGCCAATTTTAAACTCAGGAAAGACCTTTTCTTGAAGTTTATGATGTTCTTCAATAGCTGATTTAGCCTCTAGTTTTTCTGACTCTTCTACTAACGGTAAAATTACATAAACCTGTCGTCCTTGTACCACTTCTCGCCGAATTAAATCATAAGCTTGGGTGCGTTGTCTTCCCCCTAAAGCAGTGGTTTGAATCGGTTGTCTACCGGGGGGTAATTCATCCAATTGACTGACATCTAAATCCCCATGTAACGTTAAAGCTAAGGTACGGGGAATGGGTGTTGCAGTCATGGTTAAAACATGGGGAGAATCGCCTTTTTGTTGTAATCTTGCCCGTTGTTGAACGCCAAAACGATGCTGTTCATCAATAACAACTAACCCTAAACGGTTGAAATTGACCGTATCTTGAATTAAGGCATGAGTTCCCACTAAAACTGGTAATTCTCCTGTTTCTAATTGAGCATGAATTTGTCTTCTTTTCGCTGTTTTAGTTGAACCCGTGAGTAACTCTACAGGTAAATGCATTAAATTAAACCACGACACTAACTTACGATAATGTTGCTCAGCTAACACTTCTGTCGGTGCCATCATTGCCGCTTGATAACCTGCTTGAATGGCAGCTAACATTGCCACCACTGCCACTACTGTTTTGCCAGCGCCTACATCTCCTTGAACTAATCGATTCATCGGATGAGGCAATTGTAAATCCTGCAAAATTTCTTGAATCACCCGTTGCTGGGCAGCGGTTAATTGAAAGGGTAAAATCTCATAGAAGTGGTCAATTAATGTTCCTGTTGGCACTAAAACTACATGGGTTGTAACCTGATGATTTTGCTTCCTTCTCTGTAATAATCCTAATTGTAAATAGAAAAATTCGTCAAACACTAACCGTCGCCTTGCTGCCGCTAAACAATCTCGATCCGGTGGAAAATGAATATTAGTAATAGCATCTTGTAAACCGATCAGTTGATAGAAATTTAATAACCCTTGAGGCACTGCATCTTGAAGTTGATTAACATAGGGTAAACAAGCCAGAACGGCTTTGCGAACGACATCGGCTCCTAAGCCTTCTGTTAAGGGATAAACAGGCACAACCCGACCAATTTTTATCGAGTCAATTTGTCCATCATTCGTGTCTAAAAGTTCTAGCTCTGGATTATCTAAGGTAATGCCATATTTATTTTTTTTCACTAACCCAGAAGCGGCTACCAGCGCACCTGTGGGATATAATTTTTTTTGTTGATATTGCCACCCTGAACTTCTGTAACGACTGCCTGCAAAAAAACGACTAATTTTCAGTTGACCGGTTTCATCATTTAAGACCAGTTCTAAAATGGTTAATTTCTTATTTTTTGAACTGTTAATACAGTGGCATCGTTTAATCTGCGCCACTAAGGTTACTGTTTCTCCCGGTTCTAATTCCCGAATTTTCACTTGACGGGCATAATCGAGGTGATCGCGAGGATAATAATAGAGTAAATCATAAATACTTTGTACACCGAGTTTGAGGAGACGATTGCCGTTGCGAGGCCCTACAACTTCTGTAATGGCATCATTAATAGAGACATTTTTATGAGGCAGTGGAGAAACTCTAGGAGTGGGAGAAACTTGAGGGGATAAGGTTTGAATTGCAGATGATTCTTTAATAATTTTATGAGATTCTAATAACCGCTGAGTCTGTAAGAGAAATCTGCGGGTTTCGGCAATTAATTGTTGTCTTGCTTCTAAGTTGAGTTGAGGATAAATGGTAAACTGCTCCACCAGATTTTGACATCGACTAGAAACCTCAGGCGGAACAATTTCTAATAAATCGTTTAAGCTCAAATATAAAAAATTATGAAAGATATGGTGTTTGCCTTGAATATCGTTAAATCCCCTTTCTGCTTCAATAGAAAGCGCTTTTTGTAGCTTAATCCAGTCGGGTTGTTCATGATTCATTTCTCAATTTTTGGAGATACTATAAGTCATAAAAAATTTAATTCATCAAAACTGAATTAATTGAATACTCCTTTTGAGGCTTAAAAATAACTCATTTTTGATTGAAATAAAAGATGATTGATGACGATTTAATATTCATTTATTTTACATAATTTGCATTATTTTACCAAGTTGTGCTAAAATAAATTCTAAGTTGCTATAATTTTACTATTATATCTAAAGTTGAATAAAAAATCAATAAAAGAGAAACCCAATCCCCCCCAGAGACGAAATCAGGGCGATCACCATCTCTGCCCTCAAAATCGTGGGTTTATGGTATCATAGACAACACTCAATCTCAGCATGGGTGACAGAGAACTGTGGGGACTCGGATTAGAAACCTACCCGTGACGAAAGTGGTGGATGGAGACACCATTAAAGTCTTGTTGAATGGTCAACGAGAGTTTTTACGGTTACATTGCATCGACACAGAAGAATCCTTTTCTAATGGTACAAAACCGGTCACGGAGGTTGGAGTAGCTGCCACGGAAATGGCAAAACAATATTTTACCCATGAGAATGGTTCTCTGGTTCATGTTGACGTTGAATTTGATAGCGATCATCCTGTAGAAGTGTGTCTTGAGAAATATCGAGATAATCATGGCCGCTTAATTTGTTATGTTCATAAAGGGGCAGAACATTACAATTTAAAAGTGATTAAAGAAGGCTGGAGTCCTTACTATACTAAGTATGGACGTTCTCAAGAATATCATCAGCCAATGGTGGAAGCCGAAGCCGAAGCCCAGGCTTTTCATCGCAATATTTGGAACCCAGACTTAAATCATAATGGGGCAAGCCGGAACTATCACTTATTAATTTCTTGGTGGTCTTTGCGAGATTCAATCATTCAAGATTACCGCTGTTATGGCAGGGTAGCCGGGGTTTTTTCGGTGCGTTTAGATTATCCCAAAATTTTGGCAGCCGCTGAAAAAAACGAGCAGATTACTATTTTTTGTGATTTGCAAGATGGTATCACCAAATGGATTGGGAGTGGTGCATTAATTCATACGGGTTCTAAAGATCATATTCTCAAGTTGTGGATACCTGAAGCCAAATATCAGAAAAATGCCCCGTTAGTGCAATTGATTCAAAAACGATATGCTGGTTTAGGAAGGGGTTATGTATATGTACAAGGACAGGTGGTAATGTATCGAGATAAACCTGAAATTACCCTCACAGAGTTAAAACAGTTATCTGACTTTTGTCCCCATCCGTTGGTAGAAGTCGTTTCAAAACCCACCATTTCGGCGGCTGAAGTGGCTTATTAAAGAAGGGAGTAGGGTGTGGGGTGTGGGATGTAGGAAATCAGAAAGCAGCTATGCTGAAGGCAGAATACACTTATCAATTATCAATTGACCCCTGCTGTTGCCTACCCCCTACTCCCAACACCCTACCCCCTATTATTTTCTTTAACAACAATCCAATTAATCAAATTATTCAATTATGGCAACATCTTTACCGCAAAACTTCCCTGAACCCACCTCCATGGGTGAGATTGAAATCAAATCTTATCCCCATTATCGGGCTGTCACTTATACCCATCAGGGAGACTTAAGCCAAGCCACTCGTCAGGCGTTTAACCCCTTGTTTCAACATATCAGTCAAAATAATATTGCCATGACTACTCCGGTGGAAGCCCGTTATTATGATGGGGCTGAGTCTTCTCAAAATGCCTATTCAGAGGTTTCATTTTTATATGCTCGTCCGGAAATTGTTCCTAATAGTATTCAAGCAGATGTGAATATTACGGATACTGAAGCGATGACAGTGGTGAGTATTGGAATTCAAGGGGCTTATACTTGGGAAAGCTATCAACAGAATTTACAAAAGCTGCAAAATTGGTTGCAACAACACCCTGAATATCAAGTCATCGGTTCTCCGAGGCGTTTATTTTATCATTCTCCCATGACTCCTGAATCCTTAAAATATAGTGAAGTTCAAATTCCTGTAAAGAAACAGTAAAATCTTGTCTAATGGTTGACTTTTGCAATAGTCTGTTAGTAATAGGGGGTAACAGGATGTAGGGTTAAAACCCCTATAAATTGAGCGGATATCTGTAGTTTGTCATCTATTTCTTGGGTGTATTTTCAAAGAACCTTTACAATAAGACTAATACAAAAATGTTCAAAAGAGATCAAAAAGTCTAATTTTTGAATCATTAGGAATCTGTGATGAAACGTTCAATGAACACCCAACGACAATTACAGACTCTTTTTTGGGACTGGCGGGGCGTTTGGGTAACAACACCCACTGTAGCAGGGATTGTGTTGTTACTGCGTTTAACCGGTTTATTACAATATTGGGAGTGGGCTGCTTTTGATCTTTGCGTTCGCCATCAACCGCCCCGTTCCCCCGATGAACGGATTGTGATTGTGGGGATTAATGAAGATGACTTGCGAGAGGTGGGACAAGCGTTAATCCCCGATCAGACTTATGCCCAATTGCTGCAAAAACTCAGTCAGATGCAGCCTCGGGGAATTGGTTTGTTAGTGTATCGGGATTTACCCGTCCCCCCCGGTCATGCTGAACTGATTGAAGCCTTCCAAACCACGCCTCACTTGGTAGGCATTCAGAAAGCCGTGGGCGATCGCCAAGAAAGTGCCATTGCCCCGCCTCCCTTACTCGAAGCCCTGCGACAAGTTGGGGCGAGTGATTTGGTGATTGATGGGGATCATCGCGTGCGTCGGGGTTTATTGTATCTTAAAAATGCTTACGGAGAAACCATTTATAGTTTTGGTTTTCGCTTGGCATTGGAGTATTTAGATGCAATTGGAATTTACCCGCAATCCCTTCCGGGGAACAAAGACTGGCGTTTAGGAAAACAGGTGTTTTTTCCATTAGAAGCTTCCGATGGGGGTTACGTCCGAGCTGATACAAACGGTTATCAAATTTTACTGAATTATCAAGGAACCACGGGACATTTTGAAACTGTGTCTTTAATGGATATTTTAAATGAGCGAGTGCCGATGAGTTGGGGAAAAGATCGGATTATTTTAATTGGATCAGTGAGTGAAAGTTTTAAAGATTTCTATCCCACCCCTTACAGTAGCGATCAATTTAATTTCCCAGAACAGATGCCTGGGGTAGAAATTCAAGCCCATCTCATTAGTCAAATTATTCAAGCGGCATTAGGGGAATCTCCATTAATTCAAACCTTATCAGAACCGTTTGAATGGATATGGATTGTGCTGTGGGCAGGTGTTGGGTCTAGCATAACGTGGACGAAGCGATATTATCAAGATCAATTAACTTTAATTCTACAACTCAGCAGCATGATCGCAGCAGGTTTTATTTTAATGGGTATCACCTATGCTGCTTTTTTACAAGGATATTGGATTCCTGTCATTCCGCCCTTGTTAGGGTTGGCGGGATCGGCCTTAGCCATTACGGGGCACATGGCCCATAAAGCCAGTTTAACTCGCGCCACCTTTGGACGCTATTTAACCGATGAAGTAGTTGCCCAATTGCTGGAAAGTCGAGACGGTTTTAAATGGGGTGGAAATCGGCAACAACTGACCATTTTAGCCTCAGATTTAAGGGGATTTACGGCTTTATCTGAACGATTAAAACCTGAGGAAGTGGTGCAGATTATTAATATTTATTTTAGACAAATGTCAAAAGTGATTATTTGTTACGGGGGAACGATTAATAAACTCATGGGAGATGGAATGCTGATTTTATTTAATTCTGCTTTATCTCAAGAGAATGATGCCCAACAAGGAATTGCCTGTGCGATTGCGATGCAACTAGAAATGCAAAATGTTAATCAAATCCTGAATGAATTGGGTTTTCCCAACTTAGAAATGGGGATTGGACTCAATACTGGAGAGGCGGTGGTTGGCAATATTGGTTCGGAAGAACATACGGAATATACGGCAATTGGTTGTGAAGTGAATCTGGCTTTTCGGATTGAAGCCTGTACAACAGGCGGTGAAATTTTAATGTCTGAAACGACTAAAAATGCAGCCGCACCGGCTTTGTTAAAGCTACAGCCAGTTAAACGAATAAAAGTTAAGGGATTTCAAGCCACTAAAAAGATTTATAAAGTGCTGGGAATCGGTTCCCCTTATCATCTATTTTTACCGAACGACACAGAAATTTTACTCCCTTTAAATTACCAATTTCCGATTCAATATAGTGTATTGCAAGGTAAACAAGAAAGCGATTTATTGTATATAGGATACCTGGTGAAACTCTCTCAAAATGAAGCCGAAATTCAGCTTACTCCAGAAGACGTTAATGAATTACCGGAACTGCACACGAATGTTAAAATCAATTTCCGACAGTTTCATCATCAAGGGGTAGAAAAGAGTTACGCCAAAGTGATTTGCCTCTCTCAATCCCAACAATCTTTTCAAATTCGGTTTACTTACCGGCCCCCTAGTGTTGTAGCCCAGCTTCAAGCCATGTATGAATCCTTACAAGTTTTGAATTCTGTAGAATCATTTCCTCGCTGACAAGAGAGAGTTATAATTCTATAATCTCATCAACTTAGGAGTATAAACTGCAGTGATTTTGGGAGGATTATTCAGTGTAGTGGTTGCTGTTCAACCCCCTGCAACAACAGTCGAACAATTCTATCATTACGCTGAAGAAGGACAAGCCACAAAAACTGCCCAAATAACCGCTGTTTCTCAACTATCCGATGTCGATCCCACAGACTGGGCATTTCAAGCCTTACAGTCTTTAGTAGAACGGTTTGGTTGCATTGCGGGTTATCCAGAGGGTACATTTCGAGGCAATAAAGCCCTCAGTCGTTATGAATTTGCAGCGGGATTAAATGCCTGTTTATTACGTTTAAATGAACTGTTGCAAACTGCAACAGAAACCCGTCTAACCGAAGATGAATTGATTTCCCTCCAACGACTCCAAAATGAGTTTGCAGCGGAGTTAAGTTTGTTACGCAATCAGATTTATAACTTAGAAGTTTGGGCTGATAATTTTAATCAATTTTCAACGACCACAAAATTCAATGGAGAAGCTATTTTTGCCCTAACAGATGCTTTTACAAATTCTAATCAAACCGTTTTACAACATCGTGTCCGCTTTAATTTAAAGACAAGCTTTACGGGTCAAGATTTATTATTCACCCAGTTAGAAATGGGCAACGCTTCTCCTTTTGATCTCAACACACAAGAAGGGATTCAAACCTTTAATATTCAGGATAATGACCAGAATAAAGTTGAACTCAATCGATTATATTATCAATTTCCAGTCGGAGAACATTTACAATTAACCTTAGCCGCAACAGGCACAACCTGGGATGATTTTGTGCCAACAATTAACCCTAATTTAGATGACCATGATGGGGGAAACGGCACCCTCAGTGCCTTTGGACAACGTAACCCCATTTATCGAATTGGAGGGGGAACAGGCATCGGTTTACATTATCAATTAAACCCTAAAGTTAATCAAGGTATTGCCTTTTCTGCGGGCTATTTAGCGGCTAATGGGGCGGATGCGACGGACGGAAACGGATTATTTAATGGAGATTATGCGGCGTTAATTCAAATGACTGTTTATCCGGCTGAAAATCTGCAATTTGCCCTCACTTATAATCATGCTTATTCTACCCCTGGAAATTTTGGCTTTAACAACGGTTTTCTCAATCAAAGTTGGACGGGAACTAAACTTGTGAATTCTCTGGGTTCCTCTGAAAACGGTGTGGTTAGCAATTCCTATGGGGTTCAATTGGCTTGGCAAATTCATCCTCAATTTATTTTAAGCGCTTGGGGAGGCTATACCGCAGCGCGAGTGATTAATCTTGGAGAGAGTCAGATTTGGAATTATGCCGTCACGTTGGGTTTTCCGGATTTATTTAAGTTAGGAAGTTTAGGTGGAATTGTAATTGGACGAGAACCTTATCTCAGTCATATAGATAATCCAGAAACATTAGAATCTGAGTTTTATCAAGAGAGTTCTTGGCATTTAGAAGCCTTTTATCGATATCCTATAACGGATAATATCTCTATTACACCGGGTTTAATTTGGATTACCAACCCGAATCAAAATGATCAAAATGAGGATGGGATTATTGGTACATTAAGAACCACATTTACTTTTTAATCAGCAGGATTGTTATAGCACGACATTCTCTGGTTAGGACACTGGATTACACCCGATACCCTACATCCTACACCCCTCATAGACAATCCGCTATGTCCTCAACTCATCTCGTACTGCTATATCATATAAAAAAGAAGTGTTGAATCCCTATTATGACTGCAACAGTTTCTTCTCAGTCAACAGTAGTCATTCCTCCCCTGCGTCAGTGGCATCAAGCCACCTGGCAAGACTATGTGGCATTGCGAGATGCTCCCATTCAGGAGCGAATGAAGTTAGGATTTAATCAAGGATGGCTGTGGGTAGATATGGGTGGAGAAGGGATTAATCATTCGAGTGTCAGCGATTTGTTTACAAGCTTACTATTTTTGTGGGCAATTCAACGACCCCAGGAAGCGTTTACCTCCTTAGGACGCTGTTTATTAGAAAAACCAGACACCCAAGCCTGTGCCCCTGACTTGGTGTTGTATGTAGGGGAAGATTATCCCCAGTGGAGTTCTGGAGAACCTCGCCGAATTAATTTAAATCAATGGCGAGTTCCCAATTTAGTGGGAGAAATTTCTGATACGACATTAGCCAGTGATTTAGATGAACAAAAACATCTGTATGAAGCGCTAGGAATTGCGGAATATTGGGTGATTGATGTGCGGGGAAAGCGAGTGTTTGCCTTTGAATTACAGAATGGACAATATCAACTTTGTACTGAATCTTTAACACTGAAAGGATTACCCATTTCTATGTTAGAAGAAACATTACAACGACTGAGTGAAGGTACAAATACCAGCGCTGCGGCTTGGTTTACTGCACAAATTAGTAATTTAGAGAAAAAAGAGTAAGCCGGAGGGAGTAGGCAACAGGCATGAAGATCAGCTTCTGACTTCTGACTTCTGCCTTCTGACTTCTGCCTACTCCCTACTCCCCACTCCCCACCCCCTCTCACGACGTAAAGTTTAGTAACAACTTTTCTTAACTTATTAAGATGTTGTATAAAATCCCCCCAAAATCTAATCAGTCCTTTACCCTAGGAATCTAAAGGAATATTACAAGAGATGTCAAATGGATAACCTGCAAAAGTATCAATTTCGTTGCACTCTCACTTTTGGAGATATCTACGGTCAAATCATGGTCTGGCTGATTGTGATTTTTATTGCATTGGCTTCGGCTTTAGCATTGTGGAGTAGTTCCCGCCAAATTTTTGCCCTTGCCACCGTCGGTTTAATTGTCGTTTTATCTCTACCCTTCTTATTATTTGCGTTTGTTACCACTCTCCTCAACCATATTGAAATGACCCCCGTAGAAGAAACTGAAGAAGATGAGGCTGTTTTACCAGAAATGACCACTCAGCCAGCACAATAGGGGTTTGTTATGGGTCATTAGTTATGGATCATTGGTCATTAGTTGTTCGTCATTAGTTTTTCGGCATAACATATTGCATTTGTCTGTGTAGCAATATAATCCGTAGGATGACACGGAAAGCTATTTGTTGATGTAACCTAGGACTAATAACGAATGACAAAGAACGAGTAACCAATAACCCTTTCTTAAAAACTTCCCTAATTTTCAGCGGGGAGGTTTTTTTGTGAGCGACCATAGAAAAAAGAAAAATATGATAATGAATTAATGATGCTAGAACATGATGTTTTAATTGTCGGTGGCGGTTTAGCAGGTTCACGGGCTGCGGTGGAAATTGCCCGGACTGACCCCAGTTTAAATGTAGCAGTTGTTGCCAAAACCCACCCCATTCGCTCCCACTCCGTTGCTGCCCAAGGGGGAATTGCTGCTAGCCTCAAAAATGTTGATTCTGAGGATAGTTGGGAAGCCCATGCTTTCGATACAGTCAAGGGTTCTGACTATCTCGCGGATCAAGATGCGGTTGAAATTTTAGCCCAAGAAGCCCCGGATGTAATTATCGATCTTGAACATACTGGGGTATTATTTTCTCGCTTAGCCGATGGCAAAATTGCCCAACGGGCGTTTGGTGGACATAGTCATAACCGTACCTGTTACGCGGCAGATAAAACCGGACACGCTATCCTGCATGAATTGGTGAATAACCTGCGCCGTTATGGGGTGCATATCTATCAGGAATGGTACGTTATGCGCCTGATATTAGAGGACGGACAAGCTAAAGGCGTAGTCATGTACCACATTGAAGAGGGTAAACTCGCCGTTGTCCGGGCTAAAGCGGTGATGTTAGCCACAGGGGGTTATGGACGGGCTTTTAACACCACTTCTAATGACTTTGCTTCTACTGGGGATGGGTTAGCCATGGCAGCCATGGCGGGTATTCCCTTACAGGATATGGAATTTGTCCAATTTCACCCTACTGGATTATATCCCGTTGGCGTATTAATTTCTGAAGCGGTGCGCGGGGAAGGCGCTTATCTCCGCAATAGTAATGGCGATCGCTTTATGGCGACTTATGCCCCCAGCAAAATGGAACTTGCCCCCCGTGATATTACCTCTCGCGCCATTACCCTGGAAATTCGCGCTGGACGGGGTATTCACCGCGATGGCAGTGCCGGAGGGCCGTTTGTTCATCTCGACTTACGCCATTTAGGACGGGAAAAAATCATGAGTCGTATCCCGTTTTGTTGGGAAGAAGCCCATCGACTGGTGGGTGTCGATGCCGTCACTGAACCCATGCCCGTGCGTCCCACCGTGCATTATTCCATGGGGGGTATCCCTACAAACATTGACGGACAGGTGATTCTCGGCCCCGGCGTGCCTCTTGATTTTGACTCCAACTCCCCCTACTCAGATACCCTCGTAGACGGCTTATTTGCCGCAGGAGAGGCCGCTTGTGTGTCGGTGCATGGGGCAAACCGTTTAGGCAGTAATTCTTTACTGGAATGTGTGGTTTATGGTCGCCGGACTGGGGCTGCGATCGCCCGGTTTGTCCAAGGGAAAAAGTTGCCTGAAATTGATGAAAATCAGTATTTAAAAACTGCCCAACAAGAAATTCAAGCCCTATTGGATCAACCCGGAGACTGTCGTATTGGGTCGTTGCGCCAAGACTTCCAAGATGCCATGACCCAACATTGTGGGGTATTTCGTTCTGAAGAAATTATGCAAGAAGGACTTGAACAAATTCAACAGTTAAAGCAAAAATATCAGCAAATTTATTTAGATGATAAAGGCAAATTGTGGAATACTGAACTGTTGGAAGCTTTGGAATTACGCAGTTTAATGGTGGTGGGTCAAGTGATTTTAACTTCAGCCTTTCATCGCAAAGAAAGCCGAGGCGCACACAGTCGAGAAGACTTTCCGAAACGGGATGATAATACGTTCTTAAAGCATACTTTAGCCTATTATTCCTCAGCCCGGATTGACCTCTCCTATCGTCCCGTCAAAATTACTCGATTTCAACCGCAAGAACGGAAGTATTGAGGTAATATTTTTACCGCAAAGTTTGACTGTAGGGTGTGTCCGACAGACGCACCCACAACTCTTTTAATTTTTTATATCTGTAGGGTGTGTCCGACAGACACATTTATAACTGATAGTTAGGTCAACAGATTAATACACGGCGCTATAATTATCTGATTTTCATCTCTATTCAAAATTATGTTAAATTCCCCAATTTCCATTAGCCTCATCCTCGGAACTCGTCCAGAAGCGATTAAACTAGCCCCAGTCATTCAATGTTTACAACAAGATTCTGCTTTTCAAACTCAAGTAATTTTAACGGGTCAGCATCGTGAAATGGTGGAACAAGTAATGCAATTGTTTGAGATCAAAGCGGATGAAAACTTAGAAATTATGCAACCGCAGCAAACCTTAACGGATATTACTTGTCGCAGTTTAATCGGATTAGAAAGTTTATTTCAACAACATTCTCCTCAAATGGTGTTAGTACAAGGAGATACAACCACAGCATTTGCAGCCGCTTTAGCCGCATTTTACCATCAAATTCCAGTGGGTCATGTCGAAGCCGGATTACGCACCAATAATTTATATAATCCTTATCCCGAAGAAGCTAATCGTCGGTTAATTTCTCAACTGTGTCAACTGCATTTTGCCCCCACATCTCAAGCGGTAGAAAATTTAAAACAATCTGGGGTAGTTGGTGAAATTCATCACACGGGAAATACGGTGATTGATGCATTGCTATCTGTAGCCAAAACTCAGCCTCAGTTAAACATTACGAATTTAAATTTACAGCAATATCGCCTACTACTCGCAACAGTACATCGGCGAGAAAACTGGGGAGAACCGTTACAGTCTATTGCTGAAAGTTTTTTGCAAATTTTAGACAAGTTTTCGGATACAGCTTTACTCTTACCCTTGCATCGAAATCCAACTGTAAGAGAACCGTTGAAAGCCATTTTAGGCAATCATCCCCGCGTATTTTTAACGGAACCTTTGGATTATGCAGAGTTAGTCGCCGCGATTAATTATTGCTATTTATTATTAACGGATTCTGGAGGATTACAAGAAGAAGCCCCCAGTTTAGGAAAGCCAGTATTAGTATTACGAGAAACCACCGAACGTCCGGAAGCTGTTACAGCCGGAACTGCTAAATTAGTAGGAACTGAAACCGTTAATATTGTTAACGCTGCGACTGAGTTATTGAGTGATTTAGACAGTTATAATCGCATGGCAAATGCCATCAATCCCTTTGGAGATGGTCACGCAGCTAAACGAATTGTAGAGATTATTAAGGATTATTTTAACAATCCATTGAAGGGGTGACGCTTTTTCTATTAAATTATTCAACATCAATTTTTTTGAAAAAATTAGCGATCGCTTCTGATTTTATCAGTCACGCGATCTCTCTTTCTTTACCATTTCTAACCCGACGTTAGGCTGGGTTAGGCAAAAATAGGTTATGAAGGAAAGCTCTTTTATCTGAACTTTTGCTGTAACCTACCCTCTTTGAGACACTCTAAAATATTATCTTTCGTAGGATAGATGATGCAACAAATAAATTTTGATAAAAAAATATCAGTTGCAATCTTTGCTATAGCCGACTCTCCCAGCTTTTATCCAAGAATTTCTTCTTGTTTAATTCATTTACAAATAATTTTGTTTAGAGATCAAAACCATGATACCACAAAAAACGCATCTGATTATCATTACTTTACTGATCGCTCTTGTCCCTTTAGCAGGGTGTAATCATACTAATCTTGGCACAGGTACAACTCCACAAGAACGAGTCGGTTTAGACGGAGAATATGATCAAAGTGGTTTAGCCAAGCGAGTGGTTCAAGGGTTTCGAGAGGACTCTAATTTAGCAGGAATTCAAACCGTTTATGTGGCACAAAGCGGGAGTACAATTGTGTTAAAAGGTACTGCTCCCAATGCAGAAGTGCTTAACCAAATGGTGAGCGTTGCTCAAACTGTTGAGGGCGTGAGTCAAGTTGAAACCAGTCAAGTAACAGTTCGTCCTTAATCAATTTAGTCGATGAATACCACTAATAAAGCAACCCCTAATAATATTCCTCCAGCGGTGCGGTTGAGGTTACGCATCGCTGCTTCACTTTGAAAGAAAAACCGCGCCCGTGAGGCGAGGTAAGCATACAGTAACATCACGCCCCCAACAATAACTGTAATAATCGCAGAAATAATCAAAATTCCATCTAACCTCAAATCGGCTGGATTGACAAACGCTGGCAAAAAAGCCCCATAAAAAATAATAACTTTGGGGTTACTGAGGGCAATAGTTAACCCCGCTGTAAAGTTTTTCCAAATATTATGGTTTTCAATATTAGTATTAGATTCATCTGGAATAATGGGGTCTGCTGTCCAAAATTTGTAGGCCAGCCAAGCTAAATACACACTCCCTAAACCTTTAATGATGATAAACGCATTATCAAACTGCTGAATCATCAATGTCAGACCAAAAATAGCCAGCAATAAAAAGATTAAATCCCCTAATACAGTCCCCACAATGACTGCGACGGCTGCAGTAAAACCAGAGGCTAAGGCACAGGAAATTGTAGCAAACACACCGGGGCCGGGTGTAGTAGCCAATACAAATACACCGACAACGAGGGCTGAGAAAGCCTGAAGCGTAATGCCACTGGCAAGTTCTTCCATAATTTAAATGCTCAGATCATTTTTTAACGAGAACACAAACTGAGTCATCCATATTCTACCGAATGACGTAGGAAAAGGGTAAGTATCCTAGAATACATCCCTTGACAAATCAAATTTTTCTGAAATAATACAGAAATAGAATTGCCCGATCTAGCCTGGAGGTTAAGGCAAATGAGGCGAGCTACAATTAACCCAAATGTTTATCCAATCAGGGCTTTGCTGATTTGTGCAGCCGGAACTCTGTTGATGAGTGCCTGCAAATCTCAGCAATCCCAACAAGATCAACCCATTAAAATTGATGGGTCTAGTACGGTTTATCCCATTACAGAAACCATCGTTGAACAGTTCAACGCAGAAAAGGAAGTTGATGTCGAAGTCAGTGCCAGCTTTTCAGGAACAGGAGGTGGTTTCAAAAAGTTTTGTGCTGGGGAAACAGACATTAACAATGCTTCCCGCCCCATTCTCAAAACAGAGATGGAACTGTGCAAACAGAACAAAATCTCGTATTTGGAATTACCGGTGGCATTTGATGCATTAACAGTGGTGGTTCATCCCCAAAATACCTGGGCAACGGAGATGACAACCGCTGAACTCCAGAAAATCTGGGAACCCCAAGCCCAGCAACAGGTAACCCAGTGGAACCAAGTTCGTTCTTCATGGCCCAATAAACCCCTGGTTTTGTTTGGCCCCGGTGCTGACTCAGGAACATACGATTATTTTGCGGAAGCCATTGTGGGAGAAGTTGCAGAGATTCGCAGTGACTATACAGCAAGCGAAGATGACAATCTTTTAGTTCAAGGGGTGAGTTCTAACCCGAACGCCCTGGGATATTTTGGCTATGCTTATTATGTTGCGAATCAAGACAAATTAAAAGCAGTTGCAATTGATAGCGGCAAAGGTTTTGTCTTACCCTCAGAAGAAGCCGTCACAAAATCTCAATATCAACCTTTAGCGCGACCATTGTTTATTTATGTGAATGCAGTTGCCGCTCAAAATAATCCTGTAATGGTGAGTTTTTTAGACTTTTACCTCAGAAAAGCCCCAGAAGTTGTGAATACAGTGGGTTACATTCCCTTTGAAGGGAACGCTTACATGAAACTTTACCGCAATTTCCATAAAACAAAAGTGGGCACTGCATTTGGGGGTCAACCTGAATTCACAATGACCATTGATGAGGTTCTAACCAAAACCACTGAATATTAACTCTTTAGATTGAATCAGAAAACGATGCGTTCTACATCTCCTCAAGTCAATACGGATGCCGTTCAAGCAGGCGGTCAACTTAGCTTTTTTGAAAAGTATCTCACCCTCTGGGTTTTCCTCTGTATTATTGCTGGAATTATCCTCGGCAGAGTCTTTCCAGGAATAGCAGTTGCCTTGGATGCCATGAGCATTTATCAAGTCTCTATTCCCATTGCCATTTGCCTGTTTTTTATGATGTATCCCATCATGGTAAAAATTGATTTTACCCAGGCTGTCAATGCAGTGCGTGCCCCTAAACCCGTGCTGTTAACCTTAGTGGTGAATTGGGTGATTAAGCCGTTTACAATGGTTGTATTTGCTCAGTTTTTCTTAGGGTATTTATTCCGACCTTTACTGACTGGAACCGAGCTATTAAGAGGCAGTGAAGTTACATTAGCAAACTCTTATATTGCCGGAGCCATTTTACTGGGAATTGCCCCCTGTACCGCCATGGTTTTAATGTGGGGATATTTATCCTATAGTAACCAAGGACATACCTTAGTGATGGTGGCAGTTAATTCTTTAACGATGCTGTTTTTATACGCCCCATTAGGACGTTGGTTACTGTCTGCCAATGATTTAACGGTGCCTTGGCAAACCATTTTACTCTCAGTTTTAATTTACGTCGGTTTACCCTTAGCCGCAGGGATGTATAGCCGTTATTGGATTTTTAAACATAAGGGAAAACAGTGGTTTGAACGGCATTTTCTTAAGTATTTAAGTCCCGTTGCGACTTCTGCGTTATTAATTACCTTAATCTTGCTGTTTGCATTTAAAGGGGATTTAATTGTTGAAAATCCGCTGCATATTCTGTTAATTGCTGTTCCTTTGTTTCTGCAAACAACCTTTATCTTTTTTATGAGTTATGTTGCCGCATTAAAGATGAAGTTATCCTATGAAGATGCAGCACCAGCGGCTTTAATTGGTGCGAGTAATCATTTTGAAGTAGCCATTGCGACAGCAGTAACATTATTTGGGTTAAATTCTGGAGCCGCTTTAGCCACAGTTGTGGGGGTATTAATTGAAGTTCCAGTGATGTTAATGTTAGTAGAATTTTGTAAACGAACCGCCTTTTGGTTTCCCCGTGAACCCGAAAAAGCGACTTTACTTGATCCTCGTTGTATAAACTGTTAAATCGGAGAGATAATCATGTCTATTCTCAAAACTCATATCGCTTTGAATGTTAGTCACTTAGAAAAGTCTGTAGAATTTTACACAGCATTATTCGGCATTAATCCAGTTAAATATAAACCCGATTATGCTAAATTCGATGTTGCTCATCCTCCTTTAAACTTGACGCTTAATTTAGTAGAAAATATTCAACCGGGTGGGACTTTATCTCATTTAGGAATACAGGTTGAAAGTTCAGAAGCGGTACAAGCCGCAATTCAACGATTTACTGAAGCAAAACTCGCAACTTTCGAGGAAAAAGATACAGACTGTTGTTATGCTTTGCAAGATAAAGTTTGGGTTACAGACCCAGATGGAAACCGCTGGGAAGTATTTGTGGTGAAGTTAGCTGATACCACACCAGAGGACAATTTAGTTAAATATTCCTGTTGCTAATAGTTAAAAATTATCACAGTCAATCTGATGGAAACATTCGATCATCCTCCCCGAATTTTATTCTTATATGGTTCTTTGCGAGAACGATCTTATAGTCGTTTGTTAGCAGAAGAAGCGGCTCGAATCATCACAGAAATGGGAGCAGAAGTGAAGTTTTTTCATCCCCATCATTTACCCTTACGAGGACAAGTTGAAGAGTCTCATCCTTTGGTTCAAGAACTACGAGAACTGAGTCAATGGTCAGAAGGTCAAGTCTGGTCTTCTCCAGAAATGCATGGTAATATTACAGGTATTCTTAAAAATCAAATTGATTGGATTCCTTTAAGTATTGGTGCAGTTCGACCGACTCAAGGAAAAACTTTAGCAGTGATGCAAGTGAGTGGGGGTTCTCAATCTTTTAATGCCGTCAATACCCTACGGATTTTAGGTCGGTGGATGCGGATGTTTACTATTCCTAATCAATCTTCTGTAGCCAAAGCATATCAGGAGTTTAATGAAGATGGAACGATGAAAGATTCACCCTATCGGGATCGGGTTGTGGATGTGATGGAAGAGTTGTATAAGTTCACTTTGCTATTACGAGATAAAGTGGATTATCTCACAGATCGTTATAGTGAACGGAAAGCGAAAACCAGTTAACTTTCTCAAACAATTTGCACAAAAATAGGAATTCCGGTCATGAAAAAAATTATGTTTGTCTGTAAGAAAAATTCTTCCCGTTCCCAAATGGCAGAAGGATTTGCTAAACAATTAGCAGAGGGTAAAGTTGCTATTAGTAGTTCAGGACTAGAAGCCAGTGAAGTCAATCCCCATGCCATCAAAGCCATGGCAGATGTGGGAATTGATATTACGGATCAAACCTCGAATGCTTTAAGTGAGTTTGACCCCAATGATTACGATGTGGTGATTTCTTTGTGTGGTTGTGGCGTTAATTTACCCCCTGAATGGGTAACCAGAAAAATCTTTGAGGATTGGCAACTCGATGACCCCGCAGAACAACCAGAAATCTTTCCTCGGGTGCGAGAAGAGGTGAAAGAAAGAGTTGAAAACTTAATAGAAAAATTGAGTGAGTTTGTCTGATTCTGCTGTAAGGCTCAGCGATTCTGATGAGAACTTGAAGAGTTCAATCAATTGGCTACAATTGCGGTTATAATGATTATAAATAGGGTGTGTCGTTGATGCGCCCTACCGTCTATCAATTCTCCTGTCACCGTTGATCTTTTATGATTCCATTTCAACGATTTTTGCAGCAACGAAACGGCAGAGTTATTATCGCTACACTGTTTTTTTTGTGTAATGGATTAGACGGAATCGGACTATCGCAAATCTTACCCTTGGGAGAATTAAATAAGTTACCTAAACCCTGTTTTGCAGAAACCGCAGAATTACCCGCTCCCCCACTTTCTCAAACCCAACTCAGTACTCCCAGCCTGTGGTTAGAGAGTGATATTTATGGGGATGTTGTTCAACAAAACACACACCCTGCTGTAGGAAATGTGAGCGTTGTCGAAACAATTGACACCGAAGTTGAGGAACAGATAGAAGCGCAATTAGAGAAATATAAGCCTAAAAAACAATTTCCAACAGATGTGATTTTACCCGATAATCAACTGTTAGAAACTTGGTTTGTTGAGAATCAAGATTTTGTGCAGCTTTCTCCGACTTTAACGGTGAATAACTTAGTCACCATGGTAGTAAATCGGCAAACCTGGCAAACAGAACGTTACATTGGTCAATATGTATTTATGAATCGATTTGGAACAACGGCGAGGGAATATGGTTATAATCTCCGCGTTTGTAATAATCAAGGGGATTTTTTAGGGTATTATGTTTGTGATTTTCAAACGAACCCGCTCAACTGTCAGGTGATGCTTCGTTCTGAAGGATTTCGCCTCAGAGATTTTCGGGTATTTGAAGTCATTTCCCCTGAATAGGTTTATGAAACCCATTTGAGATCTCTTTATTAGGGAGCAACTGCATATTTTCGTGATATTGTCAACTCACTGCTAGAGTAGAGTCGGCAATCTATGTGTTTTTTTGATCGCTCTAAAGTCCGTTGAACTAAATCCGATGGCGATCGCTCATCCGATAAAATCAGGGTTTGAAGAGGAAATTACAGTAATATCAGTTCTTTGATTAGCTTTTGGGTATAAAAATACCCAATTTTACTTTATATCTCATATCATACAAAACCTCACTCCGAGCTGTCAACCCTTGCAAACTCGTGTAATCAATCGTTAGAATATTTCGTAACAATGTCACTATTACTTGACAAGTAGATAAACTTTAAATGTTTTAACTACTATCTATTAAGCAGAACTAATGAATTTAGGACTTGGGGTATGCATTTTTAACGAATTATACTCTCTCACCAAGATCTTAAATGGGTTCTATCAGTTTAACTCTCATATCTCACTGGCAAATAAATAGTAAAACAAGTGCCTTGACCCGGTTGAGACTCTACAGCAATTTTACCTTGATGGGCTTCAATCACTTGGCGACATAAATGTAAGCCTAAACCATTGCCAGAACGTTTATGATTGCCTTGACAAAAGGCTTCAAAAATAGTGGCTTGATCCTCAACTGGAATCCCCATTCCCGTATCCTTCACTTGGATTTTAACCCAATCTGCATTCAAATTATTGTGTTCAACAGGCGGTTGAGTGGATTCCCATGAAATGTTAATTTCCCCTTGATCTGTAAATTTAATAGCATTACCAATTATATTGGTAAATACACGGCGCAGTTCCATCCGGTCTCCTTTAAACTGTTTTAAATGGGTTTGGTTTTGAGACTCACAGTTCAAATCAATTCCTTTTTCAACAGCTAGGGGTTTGAGTTCAGTTGCCGCTTCCTGGATTAAACTTTCGAGATCAAAGTTAACCCAGCTTAGGGTTCTACGACCCATGTCATAGGAGTAAATTGCCAACAGATCATTTAACATTTTGAGCAAGCTTTTATTGTTGCTTGTCATGTGATAGAGTGCTTCATTTAACTCCGGTGAAATTTCTCCAAATGCACCCGTTTGAATTAACTCTAACATTCGATCGGCTGCCACTAAAGGAGTTCGCAAATCATGGGTCAGACAACGAACAAAATTTTCCCGTTGATCGATACTGTGTTTTAACCGTAAAAGAGAGCGTACCCTAGCTTGTAATTCATCAATTTGAATGGGTTTACGCAAGAAATCATCTGCCCCTTCATCTAAGCCTTTAACCACACTGGATTGTTCATGAGCCGTAATTAATAGAATCGGAATATAAGGCAGCTTAGGATGATTCCTAATCCGTCTTGTCACCTCATAACCATCCATCTCCGGCATCATTACATCTAATAAGATTAAATCCGGGGGAGACTTTTCAATTTGAGCTAAAGCTGTGGCGCCATCTCCCACCATCATAATGTGATATCCTTCTGATTCTAATGCATATTTAATTAACAGTAAATTATCTGGAATATCATCAACGGCTAGAATATAACTATTTGAGCTATTTTTAGAATATAACATAGATCTTATAAAGTTAAATTACTTTTCACTTATAGTATCAGGTATTTTATTGAAGTCTTTCTGTCTTAAGGAGTTGCTTAAATAACGAGGAAACTCAATTGTAAAGGTTGATCCTTTCCCAACCTCGCTTTTGACTCGTTTTTCGGCTTGCATTAATTTAACAATAGAATCAACAATTGCTAAACCTAAGCCCGTTCCATAGTGCTTTTTTGTTGTGGTTTGATTGACTTGTCTAAATGCCTCAAAAATAAAAGGAATTTGTTCCGCTTCAATCCCAATTCCGGTATCTTTGACCTCCAAAACAATATGATGATTATTTTTTTCATAAACATTTACCCAGACTCCCCCAGAATCTGTAAATTTAATGCCATTGGACAACAGATTCACTAAAATCTGTCGTATACTTTTTGGATCATTAATCACCCAAGGATCTTCCATTTCAATATTGACTTCGAGGGTTAAATGCTTTTCTAACGCTAAGGAACGTAACTCTTCTACGATCCCCTTCACCAATTGCGCTAAATCAAATTTTTGCAGTTGAAGCTCAACCTGACCCGCTTCAATTTTAGAAAAATCTAGCACTTCATTTAACAGGGTTAATAAGTGTTGAGCATTACTAAAAATTCGTTGCACCATATCCGCCTGTTGCGGCGATAACGGTTGAGGAGAAGGGCGTAATAACAGTTGAGAAAACCCTGTAATCGAATTCATCGGTGTCCTGAGTTCATGAGACATGGTTGCCAAGAACTCTGACTTTAAACGAGAGGCTTCTGCTAATTTTTGATTTTGCAGTTCAATCTGCTGTTGCTGACGTTCTAGTTCGCGATTTTTCCGAAGAAGAAGCTGGTTGGTTTCTTTTAACTTTTTGTAAGCAACTTCAGCTCTTTGTTCGGCTTTATGAACCCGAATGGCATTGCGAACTATTTGCCAAAGTCGTTCCGGAGAAATACGAGATTTAGAAAGATAATCGGATGCACCCGCTTTCATGATTTCTACAGCAATCTGCTCATCTCCTTGTCCGGTTAATACGATTAACGGAACTCGAATTTGCAGCGCTTGTATGTGTTTTAGTAATTCTAATCCACTCGCATCCGGAAGACGATAATCTAAAAATACACAATCAAATCGATTGTATTGGAGTTGATCGAGACCACTATTACAGTCTTCAACTTCTGTCACTTCAAGTTGAACACCAGCTTTTTTGAGTGCTCGCTGTACGGCCAGTCGATCTACCTCATCATCATCAATAATTAAAATTTTTAACAGTTCTTCCATAGTGATGGATTAAAATGATGAGTTATTTAGAATAATAACTCTAATGAACACCAAAGACTCATGCTAACCCCCTGTCTAAAGATTAAGGCATCTCACACAATTTCCAGTAATTGTTTAAGGTAGTAATCACCTCTGCAAACTTATGGAACGTTACAGGTTTAACAATGTAGCCTGCTACATTCAGATTATAAGCTTCCACCAAATCTCGATCTTCATCAGAAGTCGTTAATATTATAACGGAGATGGCTTTCAGTTCAGGATCAGAACGCAAAATCTGTAAGAACTCTAATCCACCCATTTTAGGCATATTTAGATCTAACAAGATCAAACGTCGGTTTTCAGGAATGACAGGGGGTTTATCATTATGAGAACGGAGGAGTTCTAAGGCTTCTAATCCATTCCCCGCACAATAAAGTGGATTGGTGATCTCACTCTTTTTGAATGCCCTTTTTACATTCATTACATCGACTTCGTCGTCTTCGACTAACAGAATATTAATGATTTTATCCTCCATAACTAATCAACATCCCCCGCTTGTCAGTAAATCACTTGCAATTTCAATTAGGGGGTCTGAATATATCTGGTTTTGGTTTTTTATATATTCATAATAAACCCCTCTAAAGGCTGAAACCTCAACTTTAAGGGTGAACCGAATTTAGAAAAATCTCTCTCTTAAGATAGAGATTGATTAGTGATTCGTCTTTTGTCATTTGTTGTTTGTTATTTGAGGGAACAGAGTGTAGGGTGTGGGGTGTGGGGTGTGGGAAGACAAGGAGAGGCTTTTTAGCGGACAGTATCCAGTACCTACTTGGGCCATGTAAACCGGAAACTGGCTCCTTGACCTTCTTGAGATTTTAACTGAATCGTTCCTCCTTGGGTTTCAATGGTTTTTTTGATGATTGATAAACCAATTCCGGTATTTTCCGCCTGATCCCGTGCTTTTAAGGTTTGAAAGATAGTAAACACTTTCTCATGATATTCTGGTGCAATACCGGGGCCATCATCGGTGACGGTAAATTGATAAAATTCACCGAAATCAGTGACTGCAATCTCCAGCTTGCCATCAGGGCGATCGTGGTGTTTAATTCCATTACTGATTAGATTACTAAAGACCTGTTGCAGTGGCAAACGCTCTGTAATCAACGTTGGCATTTCTCCGAGGATATTAATCTGAAACTCAGCCTGTGGTGCAAGAGAATCAATCACCTCAGCCAATAACTGATTCACATCCACTCGTTCTGGCTTTTGTTTGACTCGTCCCACTCGGGAATATTGCAACAGTGCATTAATCAGGTTTTCCATGCGATGCACCCGTCCCCGTAATAAGTTCATTTGGTGGCGAGTGTCCGCATCGAGTTTATCGTCAAGATCTTCTTCGATCCATTCTGAGAGGTTAGCGATCGCCCGTAAAGGGGCTTTGAGGTCATGGGAAGTGACATAAGCAAACTGGCTGAGTTCTTCGTTACGCTTTTCTAACTGGGCCGTCGTCGCCAGTAAAATGCCATTGAGTTGGGTTAATTCTTCGGCTTTGGCTTGAACAATGGCTTCGGTTTGCTTGCGTTCCGTAATATCATTGAGAGTTCCCCATGCCCCTAAAACTTTCCCTAAACGATTACGGTTAAGCTGAATATTCATTTCTAACCAGCAAAATTCTCCGGTTTTTTTGAAAGCCCGAAACTCTGATAAAAAACGTTCTCCTTCCCCAGCAATTAACCCTTGAAACTGTGTTTCAATCTTTTGTCGATCCTCAGGGGCATAAATTAAATTAGTCAAGGGACTATTTAAACTTTCTGCAATTGTAAATCCCGTAATTTCTGTCCAGGCAGGACTGAGAAAGATCCAGCAGCCCTTGCTATCGACTTGGAAGATCGCCTCTTGAACGCTATCGACGACAGAACGATATAACCGTTCACTTTCAGCTAAAGCTGCTTCGATGCGTTTCTGTTCTGTAACATCATCAAAGGCAATTCCCACACATTGATTGGATAAAGGAAAGGCTTGAACCGCAAACAGACTTTCATCAATGCGATCATCTTCATAAGGCACTTCGTCAAAGATGAGAAGTTGTTGAGTCCGAACGACCTCAGCATATTGTCGGGCGGTTTGAGGATGAGTCCGATCAATATTGGGGAAACACTCTAGAATAGAATGACCTGTTTCCTGGCTGAGGGCAATGCCCAGCATTCGATCGGCCGTTGGGTTGGCATTGACTAACCGTAAGCTTTTCCAATCCTCAAGCTGTTCGAGTCGCCAAACGATTAAACCAATGGGCAGATTTTTAACAATATCTTCGTAAATTTTAATCTCTGCTTGGGCTTGGCGTTCTCGTTCTATGAGTTCGTCTTTGAGTTGATTTAAGATTTCCAGTTGAGTAGTTCGGCGCTGAACTCGTTCTTCTAATTCTTGATTGAGTTGACGATAACGGTTTTCACTCTCTTGAAGTGCCGCTTCAGTTTGCTTGCGTTCAGCAACTTCTGTCTTTAATAAGTCATTGGCTTCTCGCAGTTGTGCCGGACTCGGTAAAGCCGTAATTTTAGGCGTGAGATGAATGATGGCGATCGCTGTGGCGAAGGAAGCGGCGGCTGTAATGGCTTGAATAATGCCAGCCGTCCAGTAGATGGGATACCATAGGGTGACAATATTGAGTAAATGGGTAAACCCACAGAGAACAATAAAACTGGCTGTGAGGAAAAAAATCCAGTTGAACGGTAGATCCCGTCGCTGACGAAGAATATAGAGAATGGTGAGGGGAATTGATAAATAGGACAGCACAATAATCCCGTTACTGATGCCATGGAGTGCCATCAATCCCGGTTTCCATAAGTAACAACTGCCATGAGGCATAAAACCAACAAGATTCAGCAGTGTTTCTGTCAACATTCAGACTTCTCCCATTCTACGAAGCGATCGCATCGTTTACCCATTATTACTATTGTAGTGATGCTTAGGAATCCCGCACCATAGCGCAGTCTTGGTGTCGGGAGGATGTCAACAATCGGTTGTTTGCCCCTAGGAAATTTCTGTTCAGTTCAACCCACTCCAAACTGTCTCTCGCCGCAAGTGTTAGAAAATCATAACTCTCAAAGCTTCTAGTATCATAAACGATGATAGATCAAATTCAGGATCTGAGTGACTGCATCTTTATTAATTTTTGAGTGAGTTTTTTTGATGAATACCAACGTCAACGCTTCCTATATTAATGTTAATGGAGTGAATCATTATATTCAATGGATTAAGTCTCCGAATTTAACAGACACCCCTAAACCAGTGATGGTTTTTTTACACGGTTGGGGGGGATCGGGACGCTATTGGCAAAGTACAGCCCAAGCCTTATCGGATCAATTTGACTGTTTAATTTATGATTTACGGGGATTTGGCGGATCTAACAAATTAGGAGATTTACCCATTCCCTATCACGATTCCCGTTATGAATTAACCGAATATGCTCAGGATTTAATCTGCTTATTAGATACCCTCGAACTGGATCAAATCTATCTGAATGCTCATTCTATGGGGGGGTCAATTGCCGCCTTATATTTAAACCTGCAACCCTCACGAGTCAAACAAGCCATTCTCACCTGTAGTGGCATCTTTGAATATGATGAAAAAACCTTTACCACCTTTCATAAATTTAGCCGTTATGTGGTGCAATTTCGACCCAAATGGTTAACTCAAATTCCGTTAATGGATAAGTTTTTTATGGCAAGATTTCTCTATCGATCTTTACCCCGTGCCGACAGTCGTGCCTTTCTAGAAGACTTTTTACTGGCTGATTTTGATGCCGCCTATGGCACTGTATTAACCTCTGTTAGCCAAGCCGCAACAGAATGGTTACCCCAAGAATTCAAAAAATTAACCGTTCCTACCCTACTTGTAGCTGGAGAATACGATCAAATCATTCCGGCTGAAATGGGAAGACAAGCCGCCGCCCTTAACGATAAAGTAACGTTGGCTATTCTTCCCAAAACCGCTCATTTCCCCATGTTAGAAGACCCTGAAACCTATCTCAAAACCGTTCGAGGGTTTCTCCAACAAACAGTTAATTACAGTTGACCAAACAGAATATCATTCACACTGGGGCCATAAAGTTGTCTTGCCGAGGTTACTGCAATTCGGGTTTGATCATTATAAACCCCATCAATGGGGCCGTGATAAAGTCCCTGAATGCTTAACCGTTCTTGCAAAGCCTTAACACTGGCAGTGGGAATGTTGGCATGAGCCGTCCCTAGAGGGCGTGAAACCGCTTGGTAAAATTGGTTTGAACTGGACGTATCCGTTTCAGTTTCTGTCTCTTTTTCTTTCTCCTCAGGGGCTGCAGCCGGGGCTTTAGGGTTAAATAAATACGTCTGGGTCGTAGGGCCAACCACTCCCGTTTGGGTCAGACGATTGGCCCGTTGAAACCGGATGACCGCCTGTTCTGTGAGGGGATCATAAAAGCCATTGATGGGGCCATTGTAATAGTTTAATTCCCTTAACTTACGTTGCACTCTGCGGACTTCTGTACCCACATCCCCCAATTCTAAATAAGTATCCGTCACCCAAAGGGGACGGGAAGGAACAGAGCGTCGAGGTAAAGAGGTTGACTGGAGACGAGGTTTGACTTGGGTCTGTTCATACCAAGTTGAGACATCGGCTGTATGGGTAGGCTGGGTCTCCTCATCAGTCTGGGGATGAACCTGTGGTTGAGGATGGCTAAAATCAAACTCATCCCTCCATTCAGGGTTAGGCTTGCCTGGAGAGCGCAGTTGCCGCTGTAAGTACTGTTGCTGAGAATGATAGGGGACAGCGGTTGTCTGCAGTTGCTCCTTCAGATAATCCTGAGTTGTTGGGCCAACCATCCCGGTGGCTTCGATCCCATGGGTAATTTGAAACTCACGCACTGCTTCGGCAGTTTCGGGATCATAAACTTCTGTAATTAAGCCGTGATAATATCCTAACGCCTGGAGTCGCTGTTGTAGTAAACCCACTGTTGCCCCCACATCCCCCATGCCGAGAAATTGGGCGGGTAATAAGACTGCCGTGGGATGCCCATACCGATGATCCTGGCCCCTAGCAGTGGGATGACCAGACCCTCGCCCTTTACCTCTAGCATTAAGGGCTGCTAAGGTGTCTTCTGTCACTAAACCGGTTGCCACAATTGCACAGTGTTGTTGAAATTGAATTACTGCTTCACGGGTAATTGAGCCAAAATAACCCGTCGTATGAGCATGGAAAAAGCCCAGTTCTTTTAACCGTGTTTGTAAGTCCTTCACGCCAGGGCCTTGATCTCCCACTCCTAACCCAATCAAGTGGCGATCGTGGATAATTGGATGATAAGCTGGAGCGGGCTGGGGATGGGGTTGAGGTTGAGGATAAGAACTTAATTTTAAAGCCGATAGAGTCTCATGACCGACAATTCCATCAGCAGGTAGTCCGTGATCTTGTTGAAATTGCAGCACGGCATGGTGAGTAATTGGCCCGTAATATCCTGTGGTGTGAGCGTGGAAGTAACCCAGTTCCTGTAGGCGTTGTTGGACTTGTTGGACTTGAGATCCGGCATCTCCAACTGTTAGCATGGCTTGAGCTGTATCGGCTACACTGACAACCGCTAACATCACCGCTAGTGATAAAAAGCAGGAGTAGGCATGGGTAGATAACTTTTTCCAGTTGACACCCTTGAAGGGGGGCTGCAACTCAGGAGAGACTTCTCGATCTAACGCCAGATGGAAATAAGCATAGGACTCTATCATTGTTCTTAAATGTAGGAAATATAAAAGGCTTTGACCCGCCGAGAAAGGGAAGTTCCTTTAACGGTTATGGCTTCTTCATTTTATCATCGAAAATCTATCCGGCAAAAGGATTTTTAACCTCAAATTGATCTTGAAAATCATGGTAAAGTATTAAATATCCATCCCAACTATTGATAAAAATCAGGTTTCAGAATTTTCAAAAATGGGTAGGTGTTTGATAAACAGTTGTGAATCAAATTGAAGTTTGGTGAATCTCAAAATGAAACCCATCAAAGTCTATGTTCTAACAGTCTTATTTTCTACCGGAATTGGGATTGAATCCAGCGCTGCTGCAACTTTAGCGCTCCCTTTATCCCAACAAGTTCAACAGGTGACTGACTGGTTTACTGGCTTATTTAATAATGATCAACAGGTGGAAAATCTCCCCATGACTCCACCGATTACCATGGCAAATTGTTCTGTAGAGTTGTTGGGGGGCAACTTCCCAGAGGGCGGTGAAACTTTATATTTAGAACAAACAACAGGGGGTTTCCCGTTTCGGACTCGCTTTTATACCTTTAGTGCTTCTCAGTCCCAAGTCAATTTAAGTGTTCGGAGTTTCTTAGAACCAGCCCCTTTGTTGGGATTATGCGATCGCCCGTCATCGGAACGAGTCGTTAGTTTTTCTAATATTATTGATCAACCCTGTGATGTCAAATTGGATTGGCAACCCGGTGTATATGTGGGAACCAATGATCCTGAAGGTTGTCTGACCAATTCTGGGGGGAAAGTGATTTCTGATATTGCGATAACCGCCAATACGATCAATTCTCTTGATCAAATTTTTGATAGTAATGGGACGTTATTATTTGCAACACCCATTGAATTTCGTCGCGTCGAAGCCGTGGAAGAACCTTCCAGCATTTTAGAACTCCTTGCCTTCGGATTTTTAGGGATGGGAATTCATTTCAGAAAACGTTTCAAACATCAATTGAATGCCAATTAGAACATTTAGCCTGGGTTAGGCATCGATCCAATGGGATATATCCTAGCCCAGTTTCTTGATCTGTATAGAATCATGATCCCGAAAAAGAGCCACAAACCAGGAAGCGATCGCCTAAGCTAAGAAATATGCAGATCAGGATGGATAAAAGAGGGCTACGGAGGAATCAAGACTTATGGGACTCAATATCCTGCGCCGTTGGCTACATCACAAAAAGATTCAACTTCCCTTGCAACAAATCCTGATTGTTCCCTTTGTGATTCCCATGATTGTGACGGTGGGATTAACCGGATATCTGACCGACCGCGCTGGACAAGACACTATTCAAGAGTTAGCTAACGCATTAATGGATGAACTGGGTCAACGGGTCAATGAACGACTGGATAATTACCTCAAAGATCCATTAGTGCTGACTCAGTTGAATGGGGATGTGATTGAGATAGGATCCCTCAGTTTAGATAATATATCTCAAGTTGAACGTCGTTTTCAGTTGCAAATGCAACATTTTAATTCATTACAGCAAATTTATTTGGGTACAACTCAGGGAGAATATTTAGGAATTTATCGCCTCGATCCAAACACCTTAAAAATTGCAGCATCAGAAAACTTTCGCCAACAATTAATTCAGTTATATAATTATCCAGCCAATTCCATTCTTAATTCCCAGTTTAATCTCAATGAAATTGATCTACGGAATCGTCCTTGGTATCAAGCCGCCATCAATACCAACCGTCTGACCTGGACACCAATTTATCAATTTCTGCAAGGAGATTTTGGGATTACTGCCTCGGAAGTCTTTTCCGATCAAAATGGACAACTGCAAGGGGTAATGGCAGTTGATTTAGTTTTAACGGTTTTAAGTGATTTTTTAAACCAGCTTAAATTGACCCCCAATAGTGAAACGTTTATTATAGAACGCTCTGGAGATTTAGTAGCAACCTCAACAGCAGAACAGCTTTTTACCATCCACAATCAAGAGAAGACAATGCAGCGACTGCAGGGAGTTAATAGTCAAGATCCGTTAACTCGGGCGACCTTTCAATACTTAACAAATACCATCGGTTCTTTTGACAAGATTAAACAGATTCAACAACTTCAATTTCAAGACAAAAATCAGCAATATTTTTTAGAAGTTTTACCTTATTCTCAATTGGGTTTAGACTGGTTAATTGTGGTAGTGGTTCCCGAAGCGGATTTGATCGGAAAAATGGAAATCACGCGCAATAAAATTATTCTTTTATGTCTATTGGGATTGGTAACTGCTGTCACCTTGGGAATATTAACAGCACGTTGGATTAGCCATCAAATTTTTCCCGTTGTTCAAGCCAGTCGTAAAATGGCAAATGGAGAACTTAATCAACGAGTAAAAAATAGTTTAATTCCAGAAATTAGCATTTTGGCACAGTCTTTTAATTTAATGGCTAAAAAGCTAGATCATTCAGTGGAAGAATTAGAAAGCCGGGTAGAACAACGAACTGCCCAACTCAAAGAAACCAATCGACTTCTTCATCAAGAAATTTGGGAACGAAAGCAAACAGAACGGGCATTAAGGGTTTCAGAGGATAAATTTGCTAAAGCATTTCATTGTAGTCCAAATCCCAGTTTTATTACTCGGTTATCAGATGACAAAATTATTGAATTTAATGAAAGTGCCCTCCAGTTTTTTGAATATTCTATTCCTGAAGTCATGGAAAAAACCTTTCAACAGCTTGGGTTATGGGTAGATGTAGAAGCCTCTGATTTGATCATGAAAACATTACAACAACAAGGGGTTATTCGCAGTATAGAACAACAAGTTTATACCCATTCGGGTCAAATTAAAACCGTGTTATTTTCTGCCGAACTGATTCATCTCAATAGTCAAATCTGTGTGTTAGCTATTTTAAATGATATCACTCAACGAAAGCAAGCCGAGTTAGAGTTAGAAACTGCCAAAAATATTGCAGAGTCAGCAAACCGTTCTAAAAGTGAGTTTTTAGCGAACATGAGTCATGAATTACGCACGCCTCTGAATGCAATTTTGGGATTTTCTCAGTTAATGGGAAAGGATAGTGCTTTGAATGCTGAACAGTTAAAAATGCTACGAATTATCAATAATAGTGGCGAACATCTTTTAGATTTAATTAACAGCATCCTTGATTTATCCAAAATTGAAGCCGGACGCATGACTTTTGATGAAAATACATTTGATTTATATGACTTACTGGATAAATCAGAAGAGATGTTTCAATTTAAAGCCCTTTCTAAAGAATTAATTTTACAATTTATTCGAGATCCTGACGTGCCTCAGTACATTCAAACGGATGAAGGAAAATTGCGTCAAGTTTTAATTAATTTACTCAGTAATGCAATTAAATACACTCCAGCCGGAAGTGTGACTTTGACCGTGCAGTTGCAGAGATTAACAAAATCCGATCATAATTGTCAAATTTTATTTGAAATTAAAGATACGGGAGTGGGAATTGCAGCTGAAGAAATTCATTTAATTTTTGATGCCTTTGTTCAATCTGAAACTGGCCGTCAATCTCATCAGGGAACTGGACTCGGATTATCCATTAGCCAACAGTTTGTGCAAATGATGGGAGGAGAAATTACTGTAGAGAGTGTAGTCGGAGAAGGGAGTACATTCAAATTTTATATTCAAGCCGGTTTAAGCAAAGCTGCTGAAATTACCCCTCAAAATCAGCATCAAACAGTTGTCAGACTCGCAGAGCATCAACCGGATTATCGTATTTTAATTGTGGACGATCGCTGGGAAAATCGTCAACTGTTATTAAAGTTATTAGAATCTGTGGGATTTCAAGTGCGGGAAGCAGAAAATGGTGCGGTTGCCGTGGAGATTTGGCAGCAATGGAAACCCCATTTGATTTGGATGGATATGCGAATGCCAATCATGGATGGTTATGAAGCAACCCGGCAAATTCGATCCTTAAGTTCAACCGATCAAACTGTAATTATTGGACTCACAGCCAGTGCATTTGAACAGGATCGAGATGCTGTTTTAGCCGCTGGATGTGATGCTTTTGTTCGTAAACCCGCTTCTCCAAAAGTCTTATTTGAAACCATGGCTCAATATTTAGGAGTACGCTATCTTTACGCAGAAGAGATTTCCCAGGGGGTGAATCCCAATTTCACTTATTTCTCCCAGGAAAAAGGAGACTGGCAACAGCAAATGATTGAAGTCATGTCTCCTAAATGGATCAACCAATTTCATCAAGCCACTTTAATTGGTCGGGATCAAGAAATGCTAGAGTTAATTCAGGAAATTCCAGAAAATTATCAAGCCTTGGCTCAGATTTTAACCGATTTAACTCAAAATTTTGAATTTGATAAGATCTTAGAAATCACTGCCATTCTAGAAACCGATCAAGCTTAAACTCAATTGAAACGTTTTAACTCCGTCAACGGTTGCCAACAGTCTATTACAATCTGGTGAATCTCAGGATCAACTTGTAGATCTTGGGGTTTCATCGTACTTAATACCTGTAGCTTTTGCTCCGGAAGCGATAAAATTTGATCGGCGGTACAACGACAATAAGATTCAGCTTGAGTGGATGGAACGCCCAATTGAGTTGTGCCAGACAAACAGCTTTCCAGATAATCTGTTCTAAATTGCTGGTTTTCATCTTCCATCAAGGAATTGGCAACAGGAACCATAGACAACAAGCCTGCGCCAAGGAGCAACATGGCAATCGAAATCAGATGACTCATGAACCGAAGCTTGTTCAACATGGGCGCAATCAAAATCACTACATTTAAATCGGTTTCATCCTTAAGACAGACAATCACGCTGTGGCGTTCACCGATGAGCTAAAGTTATTTAAAATAAAAAGAGAATATTATTTTTTGTAAATTGACTGGATTATGAGTCCCGATTCACCCAACCCATCCCCCACAGATGCTCAACCCCAAACCTTAGGCACTCGCTTTAGAAATTTATCTATTACCCTCGTGGCGATCACTTTGAGTGTTGCAATTTTTCTGGGATTGCGGACTGATTTAACCTCAACTTCTCTTCCCGAACTGGCAGAAACCGCTACTCCCATTGAGGTAGCCTTAGAGAACGGAAAACCCACATTAATGGAATTTTATGCCAACTGGTGTACAAGCTGTCAGGCAATGGCTGAAGATATGGCTCAGTTGCGCCAACAGTATGGGGATCAGGTGAATTTTGTGATGCTGAATGTAGACAACAGCAAATGGCTACCGGAGGTGTTAGAGTACCGTGTAGATGGGATTCCTCATTTTGTCTTCCTCAATCGTCAAGCTACAGCGATCGCTCAAACCATCGGAGAAATCCCGCAACAGATTATGGCAGCTAACTTAGATGCTCTCATTGCCGGAAGTCCCCTACCCCATGCCATGATCACAGGGAAAACTTCTACATTTGAAATCGATGCTAAACCCGCTCAAGAACAACAGGTTAACCCGCGTTCCCATAGCAGTCAGTAGATGGATAGTGAAGTACCCGACGTTGATGTGACCCATACAACGCGGGCTAAGCGCTAACGCGCACGCGCTTGCGAACGTGTATCATTCGCCGTTGCTCCGTTGGGTAGTGGTAAGTACCACTCTTTAACAATTTTACGATCCCCCCAGCTAGCACTACCCCCCTTAAAAAAGGGGAGGACAGGATGTTGAGTTAAGGTTTGTTTTGTAGATTCCCTCCCGGTAAGTTACTCACTGCTCGCCACAACTGAGACAGGGAACGGTTATAACCGATAATGGCTTGCAGTAACTGGTTACGAGCCTGAGTTAAAGCGGTTTCTTGGTTAATCACATCAGTCTGCGTTCCGACACCTGCCTGAAACCGTAACCGCGCCAGACGCAAAGCTTCTGTCGCTTCCTCAACCCCCAAATTGGCAACCCCAATATTCTCAAAGTTGGCTTGTAAGTCATAATAAGCCTGTTCCACTTCCTGACGAATTTGATTTCGCAGTTGAGAGAACCGTTCTTCGGCTAGGGCAATATCAATTTCTCGCTGTCTAGCCCTGGCTTTAGCCGCCCCCCCATCAAAGAAATTCCATTGCAGTTGAAGTTGCACCGAGTAACCATCCGCCCAACCTCGGGAGGCAAAAGGGTTGGGATCATCTGTAATTAGTCCCAGAACATTATAACTAGCCGCGGCCGTTAACTGAGGACGAGTTGTCGCTAAAGCCACTTCTCGAAGCTGTTCAGCAACCTCACGGTTATTTAATTCCTCTTCTAACTCCGCTCGATGTTGATAGGCTAAAACAATGGTTTCATCTAAGGTATAATCCCAAGCCCCAGCTAATTCAATCGGGTCTGCTGTCACCAAGTTAGCATTTTGACTAATATTAACGACGTTAGCCAGCGATCGCCGTGCCGTCCGTTGGTTACTAATAGCATTGGTTAAGTTCTGTTGGTTCCGGGATAAAGTCACCCGTGCCTGCAAGACTTCAAACCGGGTTCCTACCCCCGCCCGTTCCAAGGCTTCAGCATCCTCTAAACTTTGTTGAGCGTTACGCACCGCTGAGCGTTGAATTTCCACATCTGCATCGGCTTGTTGCAAATCATAATAGGCTTCCGTAACACTGGAACGTAAATCCTCAATGACTCGTTCTAAATCTAACTGAGTATTCTTGAGTTGTTCCTCATTGGCTCGAATATTAGCTTCTCTGGAACCATCAATGCCAAAGTCATATTGTAATTGTAGGGTATTGTTAAACGTTGTGCTTCCAAAGGGAACTGAAAAGGGAGGAAAGGGTGGAAATTGGGTGACATCATCCGGTTCACGTAAACCTTGTAGGATCTCCTCTGTTTCCTGGTCGATGATGCCTTGTCTTTGATCTCGTGCTTTTCGTCTTTCATTGCGAAGATTACGATTACTCGCACGACTTGACAGGGTTGTCTGGGCGCTCTCTGTCCGCGCTAAACTAGATGTGAAGCTGAGAGTGGGATATAAATCTGCTTGAGCTTCTCGCAATGCTGCTAACTGCTGTTCCACTTGCAGAGCAAACTGTCTGATTTGAGGATTATTGCGTCGCGCTAAATCAATCGCTTGTTCTAAGGTAATGGGAACGGTTTCCTGAATTTCCACCTGTTCTGGTGCATTAGGACGATACAACGGATTAGCACTGGGTAAGGTAACTGGGGGGGGATTGGTTTGTAACGTGCCATCCGGGGCAGGTTGAGGATAGGGTTCACTTGGCGGATTCAAATCTGGCAGATCAAGTTCATCCACCTCCCCCTGTTGAGCTATTTGAGTGGGGGGAGAAGACACCAATATAGAGGTTGTGACGTTAGCAGGTGGCACAACACTGGGTAACGGTACTGTCGGCTCCCAGCCCACCGCTAAAGGACTGCTCTGAAGGGGTGCAGCATCAGTGGAGATAGATGTATTATCTAAATCTAACAGCGGGGGAGAGAATAATGGTGTTCCCCACTGTTGTGAGTCTAAGCTGGTTTCAACCGCAACAGATTCAGGTTCTAGGTTAAACTTCCATATTCCAGGGGAAGACGACGGCTTCAGGGTTAACTCCATTGAAGTTGGCAGTTGAGGCATAACCGTTACAGGGGTTATTTCTGGGGCGATCTGCCACTGTTTAGCAACAGGATTGAGTTTAATCCCGTTTGTATGTTGTGCAATTTGGTATCGTGCGTCAGTCGGTTTGTCCAGTAGTTTCGATAACTGAACTGATACCATCGCTATTTTTGGGGTTAAAGGTTGCTCTTTCGCAGCGACCTTAAAAGAAAAACTTGGATCAAAGTGAACAGAATTCAGTGTAGCAGAAAAGGGCTGAATCACCTGCTGCTTAAAGGGTTTGAACAGAGCAACCTCAGACTCAGTTTCAGCTTGAAACGTTACCTGCTCAAAGGTTTTAGCTTGGAATGTCTTCTGTTGCAAGCGTGTCCTGTTGAAAAGATTTTCTTGAAAGCTGCCTTCATGAGCAGTTAACGGGACTGGAGTTGCCATTCCTTGACTCACGCAGATCAAGCTCGTTGCGCCACTCACTCCCACAGCCAATAAATCCCGTAAATTCAATAAAACACGCATAATAGGTTTTAGTCTAAATGATTGAGTCTGCAATTCCAGAATCAATTTTAGCCTTATCGGGGATTTATACATACGTCCCCCCTGATTCCTGAAATGTTCCTCTCTCGTCAACCGTGTCATTGTCATGGTTCGTTTGTCCCTGTGCAGCGATCGCCTTTTAAAATGTCCATAGCATCGGATAATCTCTTAATTGCTCACTTTGAAACGATGAGATGACAGATTCTTTAGAAACCGAACTTTACCTGAGTTCTGAACCCGATCAATTATTTGACCAAGAACCCTGGCCAAAACCTTTTGTTTTTAATGAGGAAGTGGTGCGAGTTTTTGATAACATGGTATCCCGTTCCGTGCCCCTCTATCGGGAAGTCATCGCTGCTGCAGTTCATTGGGCTTTAGCTTATTATCAACCCGGAACCCGTTTAATTGATGTTGGGTGTTCAACGGGAACCTTTTTAGAACTCTTTGGCCGGTTTTCTCAAGAATCTGCCACATTAGTTGGGATTGATAATTCTCAGCCGATGTTAGTGAAAGCGCAAGAAAAGTTAGCTCACATTCAACCCTTTCATCAAGTTGAACTGATTTGTGACAAAGCTGAAAATTGTTCTTTTGAAAATAGCAGTGTTGTGATTATGAACTATACTTTACAGTTTTTACCATTGCCCCAACGACAAAAACTACTCCGAATCATTTATCAAGGCTTAGTTTCCGGTGGATTACTGTTTTTAAGCGAGAAAGTGCGTTCAAGTTGTCCTCAATTTCAAGAAACAATGACTCGGCATTACGAACAGTTTAAAGCAAGAAACGGTTATGCTAAAACCGAAATAGAACGGAAAAAAGAAGCCTTAGAAAATGTTTTGATCCCCTTAACTGAAGCAGAACAGTTTAAAATGTTGCAAAACAGTGGGTTTGCATCAGTAGATACTTTGATGAAACTCCACAATTTTGTCTCATTTATTGCGTTAAAAGGGAGTGGGGAGTAGGGAGTAGGGAGTAGGAAACAGAGAACAGACTAATGACTCATAACAATATTGGATATTGTCCACCTGATTATTTAGAATATTATTTAACTGACTTAAAGCTGGATGAAATTATCAGTATTCGTCAGGAAAGACAACCTCGCTTATTTGAAGCCCGAACTCAACAGTATGTTCAAGCTGTTCAGGCTGTTCAGGAGATTCAAACCAACTCTTTTGACTTATCCGGTTCAGTGATAACTGTAGGTCAAGCTGACGAACTTTCAGGCCAAGAACAACAACAATTTCATCACAGTTTAACCGCTTTTTGTCCCTGGAAAAAAGGCCCCTTTAACCTGTTTGGAACCTTGATTGATGCTGAGTGGCGTTCGGACTGGAAATGGGAAAGAATTTTACCCCATATTCAATCTTTAAAAGGGCGTAAAATCGCTGATATTGGCTGTCATAACGGTTATTTTATGTTTCGGATGGCACATCAACAACCTGAATGCGTAATTGGATTTGAACCCTACGCCAAACACTTCTGGAACTTTCAACTCATTCAAAATATCATTCAGCAAAAAATGCTGTATTTTGAACTCTTAGGGGTTGAACAGATTGATTTATATCCTAACTTTTTTGACACTATTTTTTGTCTGGGAATATTATATCATCATACAGACCCCATTAGCTTACTGAGAAAGATGTATACCGCCCTCTCTCCTCAAGGGAAAATTATTATCGACTGTCAAGGTATTCCTGGCGATTTACCCGTTGCATTAACCCCTAGAAAACGATATGCCAACGCCAGAGGAATCTGGTTTTTACCCACTCAATCCTGTCTAGAAAACTGGATAGCAAGAGCCGGATTTAATCAAATTCAATGCTTTTTTGCAGAACCTCTTTCTACCCAAGAACAACGCCGTACACCCTGGGCAAATATTGATAGTTTACAACAATTTCTAGACCCCAAAAATCCCAATTTAACCCTCGAAGGATATCCTGCCCCCTGGCGTTATTATCTTATTGCCCGTAAATCCTAACCCCTTTCTCTCTGTGTTCTCTGTGTCTGGTGTGGTTTTATCATTAACTCTTATTCGCAATGGCAGTTCCCATCAAAATTAAACCACAACTCAAGATCATCGCAGCCGTAATTGCTTCTTTTAAAAATATCGCCCCCCAAATCATTGCAAAGATAGGAACTAAATAAGCCACCGTTAACGCCCGAGTCGAACCAATTTTATGAATCAGTCGATAAAACAGAATATAAGCCAATGAAGTAGAGAATAAAGCTAAGCCAATGACTGCAACAATCACCTGAAAATTAATCGGATTTTGAGGAACAGAAAAGGGCAAAAAAGGCAGTAAAAAAACAGCCCCACTCAACAAACTCCCAGTGGTAATGACTAAAGGGGGAACTCCCGATAGTTTAACTTTAACATAAGGGGCAATGATCCCATACAACAAAGCAGCGAATATCCCGGCAAAAATAGCAATCAAAATGATTAAATTTCCCTCAAAAGATCGCCATCCCACTAACAAAACTACCCCTAAAAAGCCTAAGATTAATCCAACAAATCGTTGAATGGTTAGCTTTTCATTTAACCAAATTAAAGCAATGATAATTCCAAATAAAGGAGTAGTTGCATTTAAAATCGCAGTGAATCCAGCCGGTAAATATAAAGATGCAAAAGCATACAGTGAAAACGGAATAGCAGAATTCAAACACCCAACAACAAATAAAGGTTTCCAATAGCGGCGGAGTTCTCCCAGTAAATTCAGCTTAATTAAAAGTGGTAATAAACTTAAACCTGCTAATAAAAGCCGAATTTCAATTAACCAAATCGGGCCAAGTACAGGAGCAGAAATCCGCATAAATAAAAAAGAGCAACCCCACAAAGCAGCAATCAATAAAAATCCAGCAATTTCTAAAAATTTCATGGGTTAGATAAATGATGAGTTAATTCCCAATTTAAAAGTATTTCCTTGCGCTCACTTCCCCAACGATATCCCCCTAACTGTCCAGAGGATTTAATCACACGATGACAAGGAATTAAATAAGCAATGGGGTTTTGACCCACTGCATTGCCGACGGCCCTTGTGGCTGTAGGACGATGAATACCCTGAGCAATTTGTTGATAAGTTGTGGTTTGACCCAACGGAATTTCTAATAAGGCTCGCCAAACTTGAATTTGAAAATTTGTGCCTTTGACTAATACAGTTAACGGTTTAGGGTTACTGAAAATATCAGGATTAAAAATTTGCTCAATCAACGGTTGAGTTTTTAGGGAATCTGGAATCATTTCTGCATTCATAAAAGTTAAACGTAATAGCTTTTCTGGATTTTGCAAATATTCTTCATCCGGAAAACTGAGGTGACAAATACCTCTTGGAGTAACCGCAATTAAAACAAAACCAAAAGGAGTGGGATGAATACCATAATTAATCGATAAATTAGCCCCTTGAGTTTTGAACTCACCCGGTGAGAGGGCTTCTAAATTGACAAATAAATCATGCAACCGTCCTGCGCCAGACAACCCCAACTCTAAAGATAAATCAAGTAGACTTTTGTTGGACAGCATTTGAGATTTAGCCGACTCAACCGTTAGATATTGCAAAAAACGTTTGGGACTAATGCCCGCCCATTTTGTGAACAGTCGTTGAAAGTGATAGGGACTTAAGTGAATATGATGGGCAATGATGCCTAAATCAGGCTGTTGTTGACAATGCTGTTGCATAAAACAAATTGCCTGGGCAATCCGATTATAATCCTTAGCAGTAGCGGGGTTAGGAGAGAGAATAGAATTCATCATTGGTCGAAAAAAAATATCCCGTCCAGTTTGCAACTGTCCTCACTGTAAATGAGAATCCAGTCAAAGCACCACCCGTTTCTTGCGGTTGAAATCTAATCAGGGATAATGAATCATCAGAGAAAATCAGCAAAAATTTTCCCTTGTTTCCCAAAAATGACTCAAGATGTTGGATACTATATATCAATGTGGGATTAGTGTGGAAAACCTGTAGGAGAGCTGCGATCGCGTAGCTTGGCGTAAGCCGTATCCCTCAAATGATGAGGAGATCAATTAGAATTACGAGAGTCAATCGGGTTGGAGAAGCCACTGTGCTCTGTCCCACTTCCAACCTCCCATTGATGAGAGTTGAAGGTTAAATTAAATTATCTATGCAAAACAAATCTTGGCTGGCTCACGATCAGAAAAACAAACCCAATCAAACGGTTGCCCAAGAAACTACAGTCAAGATCAATCCTGTGACCAATCCCCCTCAACAGTCTAACTTAAATGATATGAAGGATTCAAAGTATATTGAGCAGTCTGACCCTACCGCCATCTATGACCAACCCAAATACTATCAAGGGCGACGGCGGAAAGCAGCGGTAGTGTTGAGCATGATTTGGGGAGGGACTATTACGTTACATCTGGTTTCTTGGGGATCTTGGTTTATTCTGGGCTTAACGGGTTTACTCTCCATTCATGCGGTTCGCTTACTGTTGACCGCGCCCCGAAAAGTCCCTCCCATGTGGACGGGAGAAACCTCCAGTGATTGGCCATTTGTTTCCCTATTAGTGGCGGCTAAAAATGAGGAAGCCGTGATACAGAATTTAGTTCAAGGGTTGTGTAATCTGGATTATCCTAAAGATTGTTATGAGGTTTGGGTGATTGATGATAACAGCAGCGATCAAACCGCCCTCCTGCTGGAACAAATGATGCCAGAATATCAACAGCTTAATGTCCTGCGGCGAAAACCCAGCGATAGGGGCGGCAAGTCAGGGGCGCTGAATCAAGTTTTACCCCTCACCCAAGGGGAAATTATTGGGGTGTTTGATGCGGATGCTCAAGTATCTCAAGATCTGTTACGCCAGGTGTTACCCCTGTTTGAACATCAACAGGTGGGAGGCGTACAGACTCGTAAAGCGATCGCCAACGAATTGACCAACTTTTGGACGCGATCGCAAGCGGCAGAAATGGTACTGGATACCACTTTACAACAAAAACGAGTCGCCCTGGGTGGCATGGGAGAATTACGGGGAAATGGTCAATTTGTTCGCCGTCAAGCCTTAGAACAGTGTGGGGGGTGGAATGAACAAACCATTACTGATGATCTCGATCTAACATTCCGCTTGCATTTAGATCAGTGGGATATTGAATTGATCATGTTTCCCCCCGTTGCTGAAGAAGGGGTCACTAACGCCAAAGCCCTCTGGCATCAACGCAACCGTTGGGCAGAAGGAGGCTATCAACGTTACCTGGACTATTGGCCGCTGTTCCTCAGAAATCGAATGAATTTCCTGAAACGATGGGATTTGTTCTATTTCCTCATCTTTCAGTATCTCTTACCCACAGCCGCGATTCCCGATTGTTTGATGGCAATTCTCCTACGTCGCCCCCCCATCACCAGTCCGATGACGATGTTAGCCCTCACCCTATCCTTTTTTAGTATGTTTCTGGGTTTGCGTCGGACTCAAAAACAACAATTTATTGAACAGGCTGAGTCTGAATTAACCCTCAGTCCTGCTGGTAGAGACCACGTAGAGACCCTGCCCCAAACCACCTATCAACGTCAGCCCCTACGAACCTGGTTGATCGCCTTATTACAAACATTGCGTGGTACGTTGTATATGTTCCACTGGTTTATTGTGATCGGCAGTGTTACCGCTCGGATCTCGGTACGTCCTAAGCGTCTGAAATGGGTTAAAACTGTTCATCAAGGTCACGAAACGGCTCAATGAGGAAGTTGCATGGATCTGCTAGAGTACCAAGCTAAAACCCTATTCCGTCAAATGGACATTCCTGTGTTACCGTCCCAACGGATTGATCAGGCACAGGATGTTAAAAGGCTAAAAATTCCCTATCCCGTCGTGTTAAAGTCCCAAGTCCGAGCTGGGGGACGGGGCAGAGCTGGGGGCATCAAATTTGTTGAAAATACCATTGATGCCGTTGCAGCCGCCCAGGCGATCTTTAATTTATCCATTGTTAATGAATATCCTCAGGTCTTATTAGCAGAGGCTAAGTATGATGCGGATCAAGAACTGTACTTAGCAGTGGTTTTAGATGCCATCAGTCGTCGGCCATTGCTATTGGGATCTCGACAAGGGGGAGTCGATCTCGAAACCACTTTATCCGAGGTTCAACAAGTGGTGGTCGATCAAGAATTTTCTCCCTTTTATGCCCGCAAACTGATGGTCAAAATGGGATTACAAGATCATCTCATTCTTGCCGTCAGTCAGATTGTAGAAAAGATGTATCGACTCTTCATTGAAAAAGATCTCGATTTAGTTGAAATTAATCCCCTTGGTATTAGTCCCACCGGAGAAGTCATGGCCCTCGATGGCAAAGTGATTGCCAATAATGTGGCATTACAACGCCATCCAGATTTAATTGAATTAATGACCAATAGTTCACCCCCCCAGCAACTGAAAAATGGTTCAGTGTTACCCCGTACAGCCCTCAACAATGCCAAACAGGAAACCTCTCCCACATTAGACTTTGTAGAACTTCAGGGCAATATTGGGGTGTTATGTAATGGGGCGGCACTCACCCTAGCTACCCTTGATTTAATTATTCAAGCTCAAGGAAAACCGGCTAATTTTGTTAACTTAAGTGGGGAAGATTACTTTGAACTCACCGATAATAGTCGAGAACGACTGTACAAAGGGTTAGATCAAGTCAGTCAATCACCGGGTGTCAAAGTGATCTTGATTAATTTAGTCACCCATCAAAATGCCAGCCACATTTTATTCTCTGAAATTATCAGTTATCTGAAGCAAAAAAACTATCAACACTCCTTGAAATCAATGATTCTACGGCTTGCTTTTCATCCGGAAGGAAGTGATGAAAAACAGTTAGAAAACCTGCCGATAGAATACTTTCAAAATCTTGATGATGCAGTTAAACAAGCAGTGAATTTCGCCCAATAATTGGTCATTTTTTCTTTGTTATTTGTCATTAGTCAGGGGGTAAAGTGTAGGGATGGGATATTGACTTTCCCTGTGGGATATTACATACAAAAGTGTCTACCAACAACCAATAACCAATAACCAACAACCAATAACCCAAAATGCATTTAACTCCAGACGGCCAGGTTTTAATTCAGGGAATCAATACCTCTCGGTCTTCAATTCAAGCCACCCAAAATATGAAAACTTACGGGACAAATGTTGTCGCTTGTGTGAGTCCAGGGCATGGCAAACAGAAGTTAGAGGGAATTCCTGTATTTGACTTAGTTGAACAAGCCGTTGATACGGTGGGTGCAATTGAAACCTCTGTGATTTTCTTACCTCCCTATCAGGTATTAGATGCCGCTTTAGAAGCTATTGATGCCGGCATTCGACAGCTTGTGATTTTAACAGAAGGAATACCCCCGTTGGATATGGTTCGCCTTGTCCAAAAAGCTGAAATGACTGATACCCTTGTGGTTGGCCCCAACAGCCCAGGAATTATTATCCCTGATCAATTATTACTAGGAACCTATCCGCGAGAATGCTATCAGCCGGGTTCTGTGGGGTTAATTAGCCGCAGTAGCACCCTCAACTATGAAATTGCCCTAGAGTTAACTCAGGCGGGTATAGGACAGTCAATTAGTGTCAGTATTGGCAGTGATTTAATTGTTGGTTCTTCCTTGATTCAATGGTTACAAATATTAGATGAAGATGACCATACTGAAGTGATTGTTTTGATTGGGGCCGTGGGGGGGAGTAATGAAGAAGAGGCGGCTTTATATATTACCGAGGCTATTGATAAACCCGTTGTCGCTTATATTGCAGGCCTTCAGGTTCCTCAAGCTCAATTAATGGGTCATACGAATAGTATTTTAACCACACGAATTGTCTCTCAAAATTTACCGTCTGGGACGGCAGACAGTAAAATTGAGGCATTTAAAAACGCTAAAATTCCCCTCGCCAAGTCTCCTTTTGAGATTCCAAGTTTAGTCAAAAAAGCGATGAAAAAGAAAAGATAAAAGCCCACCACATCTGGTGAGCCTCGCAGGGTTATATGCTCGGTTATGCAGGGCTAGCGGTATCATAACAGATAAAGCCCGATGAAATTAGTATATTTACTTACCAACTGATCAGATGATCCCGGATGTTAGGGGGAATTTAAGTCAGAAGTCAGGAGGCAGGAGGCAGGAGGCAGGAGGCAGGAGGTAGGAGGTAGAAAAGCCCTATTGCCTGTTGCCTGCGATGCACTGAGCGTGTCGAAGTGTTGCCGATTGCCTCACAATGCCTACACCCTACCCCCAACACCCTATTACCAATTGCTTCAACTGATCTTGTACTGCTATAGAACAATGAACTTTTCAATTGCAAAACAAAACTTTTATCAAGAAATTAATCAACCCGATGATCAGATTGATTTAGCAAAAGCAGCCCTTTATATTGCTCAAGAACAATTTCCTAAACTGGATACTCAGGAATATCTCAATGCCTTAGACACAATGGCAGTGGAAGTTCAAGAACGACTTCCTCAAGAACGTTATCCTTTACGAGTCATTGAAACCCTGAATCAATATCTGTTTCAAGATTTAGGGTTTACTGGGAATTCTGAAAATTATTATGATCCCTTTAATAGCTATTTAAACCAGGTTATTGAGCGCCGCACCGGGATTCCCATTACTTTATCGATGATTTATTTAGAAGTGGCGAAACGGATTGATTTTCCTATGGTGGGAATTGGAATGCCGGGACATTTTTTGATTCGTCCGGACTTTGAGGAGGCGGGAATTTATGTGGATACTTTTAATCAAGGAGAAGTCTTATTTCCGGAAGATTGTGAAGCCAGACTGTCTCAAATTTATAATCAACCGGTTCAACTTCAATCGGAATTTTTAGCACCTGTGAGCAATCATCAAATTTTAGCCCGAATGCTCACCAATCTCAAGATTATTTATATGAATTCAGAAGCCTTTGAAACCGCCATATCGATTATAGAATTAATTTTACTTTTATTTCCCCATACTATTACTGAAAAACGCGATCGCGGTATTCTTTATTATCAACTCAACCGTTGGAGTGAAGCCAAACAAGATTTAGAGGACTACTTACAACAGTCTCCCACGGCACAAGATGCATCTGTAATTCGTCAACTGTTGGCTCGAATTCCACCCATTTAAGCTGGATAGACAGGGAACTTTAGTAATCATCTCAAAGACATATTAGATTAGCGGTCATTTAACGGTAAACTATTGAAGTCTGATTCTCGGATGAGAGAGTGTGTCCTCAGCGCATAATCGCTCAGTCGATGTAAATGGTCAATTAAACGTTGTGAGGAAAACAGCAATGAATTTTTTTGTTAAATCAGGGTTTCCCAGTCCTTATAAATTTTTCAGCCAAGGTCTCTCAAAATATATTTCCCTCGGAGTGGCGATGATTTTAGGGGTGATCTCTAGTCTCATCATCTTTACTCAGCCTACCCCAGCCGTCGATGAGTTGAAAGTCACTTATGGTGCAGCTAATATTTCTATAGAATTTTCTGAGCTGAATACCTTTGCGGAAACAGGAGAACAGTCCAATCAACTCCGCGCTTTATTCAAAGTAGCACAATTAACGGAGGCTCAAATTGCAGATGTTCGGACGGCTTTGAATTTTGGCTTTAATATTCCTACGGATATTGTTGATTCATTACTCAGTTCTAACTACGGTAGATTAGCCTTAGGGGCATTTAGTTTGTTTGTCACACCCAATAGCCAACTGGATCAAATTGCAGACAATGTGATTGATGCTGTTAAAGAAGCAACCCGAGATGGTTATTTAACCTTCTTAGACTTAATTTCAAGTTATGAAGGGATTGATGTGATTGAAGTGAATGCAGAAGCATTAGTGGATTTGTATCAAGATATCTCCGCATTTGGTGAACAAGCCATTGAATTTTTGCAAGCGCAGCCAGAAGTTCAAAATCTAATCTGTGGATAATTCCATCCTTTGGACTTGACGGATTGAATTCAATACCTGTCCTGACATTCTCATTTTATAATGATTAGGGACAGGTTTATTTTATGATCAAAGTTATTCAAAATTAGTGATGATTTTTTTCTCTCCCATCACCCTGGTGAGTGCAATTTCTCGACAGTTTCCAGAGGCACTGTTTTTTAAACCCACAACTCAACCCGTTATTGCTTTAACAATTGATGATGTAGGAGATGCTTCAACTCAACAGCTTGTTGATGTGATTGCGGATCATAATCAAAAAATGGCTGGAATTGAACCCCCTGCAAATGCCACTTTTTTTATTATGACTCATCACCTAAACGATAATCCCGGTATTTTGGAAACCCTATTCATCCAAAATCATGAAATTGGAAATCATGGCATCTATGATCATACCCATGCTAACTTGAAACCCGAGGAATTAGAACAAGAACTGTACCAAGCCCATGAGGCACTGACTCGGAAGAGTCAAACACCCGTTAAATGGTTTAGACCGGGTCGAGGACGGTATAATCAAGGAATGGTTAAAATCCTATCTCAGATGGTAAAATCCGCTGGATATTACCCTCAATTTGCCTTAGCGTCCATGATTCCTCTTGATACTTATCAATTCACAAATCATCCTCAATTTACGACTCAATATGTGTCTCAATTTATTTTTCCCGGTTCAATTTTAGTCCTACATGGGGGATCAGAGTCTCGCACTCGTCAAACCAAAATTGCCTTAAAACAAATCTTATCTTATTGTTCTCAAAATCACTATCAGGTAGTGAGTTTAACTGATCTCTATGAACAATTTTAGTAGGGTGCGTCAGTGACGCACCCTACAATCTTTAACTATCAGGTAGTGAGTTTAACTGATCTCTATGAACAATTTTTAGAATTTCTATATCATTTGTTAATAGTCATTGGATTGAAACACGAGTACAGTCAAAAATTCAAGGCAAAGGAAAAATGAAAACCTATTTACTGAAAGCGAAAAAAAATGTATTTCTTCAGGTTTAAGGCTTCAAGATAGCGCTACGCGCTGTCATTCTTATTTGTCATTCGTCATTGGCGTTAATTACAACAGGCTTTAGGGTTAAAATTAAAAATCACCTCAGATCACGTCACCACAAATGCCACAGCATGGTAAAAAAGAGAATATCGATCCAATGAATCTTTGAATTCTTTAATTTTAATTAAGGTGTTGTATTCACTCAATGGAGCAGAATCTATGCGAGCAGTGCTGATGGCGGGTGGTTCAGGAACACGACTGAGACCGTTAACCTGTGATCTCCCCAAACCAATGGTACCGATTTTGAATCGCCCCATTGCAGAACATATTATTAATTTACTGAGGCGGCATCATATTTCTGAGGTGATTGCCACCCTTCACTATCTACCAGATGTAATGCGAGAATATTTTCAAGATGGTCATGACTTAGGCATCCAGATGACTTATGCAGTCGAGGAAGATCAACCTTTGGGAACCTCAGGCTGTATCAAAAATATTGCTGAACTCTTAGATAGTACATTTTTAGTCATTAGTGGAGATTGTATTACCGACTTTGATTTAAGTGCAGCAATTGAATTTCATCAACGCAAACAATCTAAAGCAACATTGGTGTTGACACGGGCTTCTAATCCTTTAGAATTTGGGGTGGTCATTACCGATGAAAATCGCCGAATTCGTCGCTTTTTAGAAAAACCCTCTACCAGTGAAATTTTCTCCGATACGGTCAATACCGGCACTTATATTCTAGAACCCCAGGTGTTAGAGTATTTGCCTGCTAATCAAGAAAGTGATTTTTCAAAAGATTTGTTTCCTTTGTTGTTAGAAAAAGATATTCCCATGTATGGCTACATCGCTGAAGGATATTGGTGTGATGTCGGTCATTTAGATGCCTACCGGGAAGCCCAATATGATGCATTGCGGGGGAAAGTAACACTGGAAATGGCTTATGAAGAGCGCTTCCCAGGACTTTGGGTCGGAGAGAATACTTATATTGATGATACAGCTAAGATTGAAACCCCAGCGTTAATTGGTCGTAACTGTCGCATTGGTGCTCGGGTGGAGATTGATGCGGGCACGGTGATTGGGGATAATGTCACCATTGGGGCAGATGCTAATATTAAACGTCCCATTATCTGGAATGGGGCAGTTGTCGGGGATGATGCCCATTTAAGGGCTTGTGTCATTGCCCGAGGAACTCGTGTCGATCGTCGCGCTCATGTGTTAGAAGGGGCAGTGGTGGGATCTCTGTCTACCATTGGGGAAGAAGCCCAAATTAGCCCAGGTGTGCGGGTGTGGCCTAGTAAAAAAATTGAATCTGGAGCCACCCTCAATATTAATCTGATTTGGGGCAATACCGCCAAACGCAATCTCTTCGGGCAACAGGGGGTTCAGGGACTGGCTAACATCGATATTACCCCAGAATTTGCCGTGAAATTGGGGGCGGCTTATGGATCAACCTTGAAGCATGGGGCAACAGTGGCTGTTTCTCGAGATCAACGGCGCATTTCCCGGATGGTAACGCGATCGCTTGTCTCTGGGTTGATGTCCGTGGGGGTGAATATTCTCAATTTAGAAGATACCGCCATTCCTGTGACTCGCACAGTCGCTTCTACCTTAGATGTGGCTGGGGGCATTCATGTGCGCTTATCCCCAGATCGCGCCGATCAAATCCTAATTGAAATTATTGATGAAAAAGGGATTAATATTTCCAAAGCTAAAGAAAAGAAAATTGAAGGGGCATACTTTAAAGAAGATTTACGACGGGCGCAAATTTCTGAAATTGGCAGCGTTGCTTATCCGTCTAAAGTTGTTGAAACCTACAGCGCCAACTTTGAAAAACATCTCAATCTAGAAGCCTTACGCCATAGTAATGCCCGCGTCGTGATTGATTATGTGTATGCGGTTTCGGGAGCAATTTTACCCCAACTGTTGGCGAAGTTTGGCTGTGATGCAGTTGTTCTCAATGCCAGCTTGAGTCAAATGGCCGTATCCAATAAAGAACGGATCAACTTACTCGATCAGTTGGGGCGAGTGGTAGAAGCCTTACGGGCGAGTTTTGGGGTGCAAGTCTACGCCAACGGCGAACAGTTTATCCTGGTCGATGAAACGGGAAACCCGATCCGGGGAGAAATGTTAACGGCATTAATGGTAAATATGATCTTAACGGATAACCCCAGAAGTGCTGTAGTGGTTCCGGTTCATGCATCCTCTGCTATCGAACAAATCGCCAACCGTCATGATGCTAAAGTGATTCGTACCAAAGCCAATCCTACAGCATTAATGGAAACCTGTCATACCCATCCTAACGTCGTTTTAGGGGGCAGCGGAGAAATAGGCTTTATTTTTCCCCAATTCCATCCGGGGTTTGATGCTATGTTCTCCATTGCCAAGTTAATTGAGATGTTAACCACTCAAGAACGAAGTTTAGGACAACTGCGGGCAGATTTACCCAACGTGATCCATCGTCATTATACCGTTCGTTGTCCTTGGGGGGTGAAAGGGGCACTAATGCGGCATTTAGTCGAAACCCACGCCACCGAAAATTTAGAACTGATTGATGGGGTTAAATTGTTAAATTATCAAAATGATAACTGGATTTTAGTCTTACCCGATGCCGGGGAACCCTTAGTACATCTGTACGCCAATAGCCATAACCGAGATTGGGTCGATACCACCTTACGAGAATATCGTAATTTAGTTCAAGATTTTGTCAATCAATATCAAGGGTTAACTCGGCAAGAAACATGAATTCTATCACGCAATATGTTGATGCAGCGGCTGAATTACTCAATTTACCCATTGATCCAGAGTATCGTCCGGGGGTCATTGCTAACCTAGAATTGATCGCTGAAATCGCTCGTTTGGTTACAGAATTTCCATTAGCAGAGGAAGTCGAACCTGCCCCGGTGTTTCATCCCTTTGAAGGCAATAACGAGGGTAGGGGGTAGGCAGTAGGGAGTGGGGAGTAGGGAGTGGGTGGAGATCATTGTTCGAGTCAAACAAATAAATAGTCTCAGAGTTTCCACCCAATTTTTCTTGATGCTTATTGTACCATTAAACTTGAGAGCGAAGTCACTAAGTTTTAACGGAATTTTCCAGCAAAGTTTGCTACAGAAACTCATGACAGATTTGACGGCATTTGACTACATTTGACTACATTTGCGTACAACGTTTATGATACCAATTTTTGATGAAGCTACATCTTACCCGTCCCCGCCGACCCTGGGGGCAAGCTTCTGACTCCTGACTTCTGCCTACACCCTACCCCCTATCCTTCAATGGTATGAATTTTGAGGAAATTAGTTCCTTTCGGCCGTTTGGTGGGAATACCGGCAACGATTAAAATTTGATCCCCAATTGACACTAAATTACGCTTCAGCAATAAACTTTCGGCTTGGTCAATCAGTCCTTCAAAGGAAGTGACTTCATGGTCGAGTAAAATGGGCACCACTCCCCACACTAAATTTAAGCGGTGATAGGTGTTTTCATCCGGCGTAAAAGCAACTACGGGTGCTTTAGGACGTTCGGCGGCAGCCAATTCAGCGGTGTAACCTGTGCTGGTATAAGCGGCAATACAGGTGAGATTAAGAATATGGTCAATGGTATTGAGGGCCTCACTTAAAGCGTGGGTTTCATCGGAAGTGGCAGGGGGATAGTTTTTAAAGTCAATTTCCGGTTCTACATCAGTGGCAATGCGGGCTAACATTTTAACTGCTTTGATGGGAAACTCGCCCACAGCCGACTCCCCAGACAGCATCACTGCATCTGTGCCATCAATAATGGCGTTGGCAACATCAGAAGCCTCAGCGCGAGTGGGGCGGGGGTGATGAATCATACTTTCTAACATCTGAGTGGCTGTGATCACCGGAATCCCTTTTTGGTTACACAACCGAATAATTTGTTTTTGCAACAGGGGGACTTTGGCGGGACTCATCTCTACCCCTAAATCTCCCCGTGCCACCATCAAGCCATCACATTCATCAATAATGGCTGCTAAGTTTTCAACCGCTTGGGGTTTCTCAATTTTTGCCATCACCGGAATTTTATGTGCGCCTCGTTCGGCGATAAACTGTTTGAGGGCTTTCACATCTTCAGCCCGTCGGACAAAACTAAGGGAAACCCAATCGACTCCTTGAGATAAACCAAATTCTAAATCTTGACAATCCTTTTGAGTCATTGAGGGTAAGCGCAGGGTTAAACTGGGTAAATTCACCCCTTTGCGGCTTTTCAACACCCCGCCTTCAATCACCCGACACTCTACTGCTTTTCCCTTTACCTGTTCAATTTTTAATTCCAGCAGGCCATCATCAAGGAGGATTTGTGCCTCTGGTTCGGCTTCTTCGGCTAAGTAAGGATAGTCAATGGATACAGTTTGGGGTTGATGGTCATATTCATGCTCAGGGACCAGGGTGAGAAGCTCTCCGGCGACTAACTCTATGCTCCCATCCGGTAGGTGTCCTACCCGAATTTTTGGCCCTTGTAAGTCTTGCAGAATGGTAATCGGGATATCAATTTCTTGAGAAATCTGTCGAATCATTGCCACCGTTTCGGCGTGATCTTCATAGTTACCATGGGAAAAATTTAAGCGAGCGACATTCATTCCTGCTTGCACCATTTGTTTGAGGATTTCGGGTTCACGGCTAGCAGGGCCGATGGTTGCAACAATTTTAGTTCGATGGGAAATATATATCATAAAATGACAAAAAATAATGTGAAACTACAACTAGACTTTAAAGATCAAAGATCTAGGCTATTAAAAACATCTCTCAGCAGTTTAGCCGATTGATGCAGTTGTTTTTCTTCCGTTTCGTTTAAACTAAAATTAAGGATTTTAGTTGCTCCTTGACGATTAACAATCGTGGGTAAGCTGATACAAATTTCCGGTAAATTGTAAAGTTCTTCTACTAAGCTACTAACGGTTAACACCCGGTTTTGATTTCTGAGAATGGCTTTAACAATATCAGTGACTGCTAAACCAATCGCATAAGAGGTATAGCCTTTTCGCTGAACAATTTCATAAGCTGCATTTTTAACTTGCTCAAAAATATGATTGAGTTCTTCAGTTCCAAAATGAGGACTGCCTTGCCAATCTCCTTCACAGATTTTCATGCCGGCAACATTTGCTTTACTCCAAACCGGAACCTCACTGTCTCCATGTTCTCCAATGATATAAGCATGAACACTGCGGGGATCTAAACAAAGTTTTTCTGATAGTAATGTGCGAAAACGACCCGTATCTAAAACTGTTCCAGAACCGATGATCCGAGAACTGGGAAAACCAGAAAGTTTCAGGGTTACATAGGTCATAATATCCACCGGATTACTGACGACGAGGATAATTGCATTGGGACAATGTTCAACAATATCCCCAATTAAACTTTTAAAGATTTTAACATTACGGTGAACTAAGTCTAATCGAGTTTCTCCTGGTTTTTGACTCGCGCCGGCTGTGATGATCACCAAATCAGCATCTTTTCCCACATCGGCTACACTTCCCGATCTAATTTTTGTGGGTGAAATAAAGGGAACCCCATGCATTAAATCCATGACTTCCCCTTCGACTCGTTTGGTATCAATATCCTGTAAAATTAACTCATCAAAACAATCTTGAATCAGAATGGAGTAGGCACAAGCCATTCCGACTTGTCCAGCTCCAATAATAACCCCTTTGCGAGGACGCAAAGGACTATTAATTTCTTCCCAATCAGAATGGGTTTTAAACAATCCCTCAAACATCATTTCTCCATTTCATACAATGATTAGATTAGCCAGTTTTGATATTAAAATTAAATCACTTAACCCGCCTAAAACATTGTAATTATTTATACCTTTAATCAATTAATTTCAATCTGTAGTCAACAGAAATGATCTACGATAATCTAATTGTGTCAGCCTCTTATTGAGGGTGATCTGCCAACTAATCCTATGATTTACTTCAAGTTAAGGACTCCTCTAATTTAAATAAATTGCTGATTATTTTAGCATTTTTTTCAAGAGAATCAACTCAAAATAGAAGATCATCTTTTCTTAACCTTTTCGTAATGATTTTATGAATATCAATTGTTATTTATGAAGCAGATTGAATTCTATCTTGATACCTATTAAAAACCTAACATTCAAGTCTCTATTTTGACAAGACAAAATCAAATATTTTTATGATTTCTTTAGAGTTATTGAAATGAATTTGAAAGTATTTTCTTAAAATATGTTGGTATTCGCGAGGGGTTTCAAGGATCTGTTCATTTCTTTGATCCGTTTGATGAACAATAAATTTGCGATCGCTTAATGTCACTCGTCCCGTCGGAGTTGCCTTCGTACAAATTAAACGCTGCTTAAAAATAGATTGAGGATTCGTTTGATTATAATCACAAACAGTTTGAAAATCTGCTAATTTTCTCGGAAGCAGTTGAAAACGATATTGAGGTTTCCAGTATGTTTTGTATTGATATAAAGTCCAGTATTCAGCATGATTTACCAGTTTATAACGCTGTTCTCTCTGTATACTTTCTATGTTACTCTCTAATTTTAATGGATAAATAAATGAGTCTCCAAAGCCAACATCGACTAACCAATTATCTGAATTTTTAACTAATAATGTTAAATGACCAAACTCTCTACCGAATGTGCCATCTTCACGGGCGACTTGAGCAGAAAGCAGAGTCACTTTAAAACCAAGATGCTGTAACAATAATGAAAACAAACCATTTAACTCGTAACAAAAACCTCCTCTATTTTGTTGAATGATTTTATCAGCCAGGGATGAATCATTTAATTGAATGGGCTGTTGTAAATGAATACTGAGATTTTCAAAAGGAACTGAATATAAATGGGCAAGCTGAAGCTGATGTAATGTGTTTACTGTCGGTTCAAGAGAATCAGTATAATTTATTCTCTGTAAGTATTGTTTGACAAAGTTATCTGTTAAATGTTTCATGCTAACTGAGTTCAGAGTCCTGTTGATAATATTGCTCTAGCCTCTGATATTTAGCCACATCAATAATTTTTTCAAAAGCTTTAAAGTCAACTCCAGTTTTCAGATTTTGGGTTGTTCCCTGTTCTTTGATATGACGGAAACAGTCTATTATTGTTTGAGTCACGGCTAATAAACTCGATACCGGAAAGAAAACAACTTTATAGCCCATTGCTTGTAATTCTGTAGCCGTTAATTCAGGCGTTTTCCCCCCTTCAATCATATTAGCAACCAGCGGAATATTCGGTAATGCTTCTGCAATTTGCACCAATTCTGCTTGGGATTGAGGGGCTTCAATAAAAATCAGATCTGCGCCTGCTTCAAAATAAGCTTTTCCGCGCTCAATTGCAGCTTCTAATCCTAAAACCGCCCGAGCATCCGTGCGACCAATAATCACAAGTTGACTTTCTGCTCTCGCCTCAACAGCCGCCCGAATTTTACTGATATGTTCCTGCATAGAAACCACTCGCTTTCCATCAAAATGTCCACATTTTTTCGGCCATTCTTGATCTTCTAATAAAATGCCAGAAACACCAATTTTAACCGCTTCTTGAAGCGTGCGAATCACATTTAAAACGTTACCATAACCTGTATCTAAATCAACAATTAACGGCACATGAACCGATTGAGCAATCCGTCCCACGCTGTAAAGCATTTCTGTTGCCGTCAATAGGCCATAGTCAGGTACACCTAACGTTGATGCTGCAATACCAAATCCACTGGTGGCTAATACTTCAAAACCTAACTGTTCAGCGATTTTAGCCCCTAAACAATCATAAACCCCCGGAACCACTAAAATTTCTGGACGTTGGAGTAACTGTCGAAGTTGTAGACTAGAAGACATCAATCAAGTTTGCCCTAAGATAAACAATAATTCGATTGGGTTGAGAATAATTTCTCTCAATAGTTTAATATTGTAACCCCTGATACACTGGGCTGGGTAGAATTCCGCTCTGGATTCCCCCCGTCTAACCCAATCCAGATTAGGCATGAGTGGAATTGAATTCAATACAGTAATAAAATTTAAATTAGTTTTCGTTATTGTTTTGATAATAATTATTAATTAATTTCTTTGAAATTCTCTTGTCATATTTAAATCAGGGATCAGCCTTGAGGCTGAATTTAATAATTTCATTATCTTTATAGAAAAAATATGATAATATTGTTAATATAACAATCAACAATCATCTTATTACGATCTGTGTGAAATCAAAAAACACTGATTAAATACTTTCCTTGGTCTCGTTTGCCCGCCTTTTATCAATTTTTTAATAGACGTTTTCTCGGTTTCTATGGTACTTAACCTGCAATCTCCATCTTCATCTCAACAAAATTTCCAAGTTTATCCTCCCGATCTATATACCATTGTTGCTCATTTCCTTTCTTTTTTAGAAATTACTCCAAAAATCACCCTGGCAATTGCAGCCGGTTTTTTATTTAACTGGATTCAGATTCCTGTAGGGTGGCTATTGGGGCCGATGATTGTGGGTATTTTTTATGCGATCGCTCAAGGTCATTCTCAACCCTTTCCGCCCATTTTTATGACCTTGGGAAAAGCATTTGTTGCTTTAACTACTGCGGCTCGTTTTTCTCCAGAAACCCTTAGTATTGTCACCACTTATCCCATTCCCGTGGTGTTGGGTTTACTCCTCACAGGAATTCTAAGCTTATTTCATGGTTATCTCCTCTCTCGCTGGGGAGGCATTGACCGTGTCACTGGGTTATTATCGTTTATTCCAGGGGCAGCTTCCAGTATTGTTGCCATTGCAGAAGAAATGGGAGCTGATGCTGTTGCAATTACAGTTTTACAATATGTTCGTGTTTTGTTAGTAATGCTAATTATTCCGGGGGTCGTCAGTCTATTATTTCCTGTTACTTCTATTCCTGAAATCTCCCTGCCCCTTGCTGAAGCTGCTTCCCCATCCCTTCCTTTAATTGGAAATTTATTCATCCTCGCTTTATGTTGTGCCATTGGGATTTTATTCGGTAAACAATTTCGCCTCCCTGCTTCTGGTTTTTTAGGCACATTTATTCTGGGCTTAGTGGTTTTCTGGACCTCACCAGAGATGATAGAAGTTCCCCAATGGTTATTTGCAACCGGATTATTATTTGTTGGACTTTCAATTGGATTGAAATTTGATTGGAAAACCGTTAAAACGCTATGGAAAGCAGTTTTAGTAGATATTGCATTAGTCCTCTCTTTGATTGTCTTTTGTTTAGCAATTGGCTATGGATTTCATCTGTTGACTCAGGTGGATACAGGGACAGCCATTTTAGGATTAACCCCTGGCGGAATTGAAGCCATGATTGCAACGGTGATGCAAACAGAAGGGGATATCGGCTTAGTGTTGGCGTTACAACTGTCTCGAATGTTAACGATTATTTTGGTTGCACCTTGGTTAGTCACAGTGGTATTCCAGCAGGGAATGCTTAAAAAAACAACGACTAATCAAAAAATGGATTTTTCATCGATCAAAAATTCAGCTTCATCAACAATCTAGTAAATCTCATGAAACGGCTCTGCTTAGATCTAATAAGCACCCGTTTTGCTCAAAACCACCTGAACAGTTCTGAGTAAAATTTGAAAATCTAATAATAGTGACCAGTTGTTAATGTACATCAGATCTAACCGAAAGGCATTTTCAAAATCAATAATATCTGAACGCCCTGAAACCTGCCATAGTCCTGTAATTCCAGGTAAAACATTTTGGCGGGCAAAGTGATGGGGAGCAAAGCCTTGGACATCTCGTAACGGTAAAGGTCGGGGGCCAACTAAACTCATTTCCCCCACCAATACATTGATGAGTTGAGGCAATTCATCGAGGCTGTATTGACGTAAAAATTTACCGACTCGAGTAATTCGGGGATCATCTTTCATTTTAAATAAAACCCCCCCTTGAATTTCATTTTTAGCCTCTAGCTCTTTAATTAATTTATCGGCGTTAGTCACCATTGTACGGAATTTCCAGACTTTAATATGCCGTCCTTTTAAACCTAAACGGGTTTGGCGGAAAAAGATCGGTCCTGGAGAATCTAATTTGATACAAAGGGCAATCGTGAATAAAATCGGACTGGCGAAGATTAAAAAGAGGGCTGCAAGGGTTAAATCAAAACCGCGTTTAAGCCAATAATCTGTTCCGACAATGCCTGGGGTAACAAATTGAATCGTTGGCATTCTACCCACCATTTCAATTTGTGGGGCTTGATACGGTAATTCTAGTCCAATTGGCAAAACCCGCAGATGAATACCCGCCCGTTTTAAACTCCAATAAAAAGCCGTTGGATTTTTAATAGACTGCCAAGAACAAACAAAGACTTCTTCGACCTTTTCTCGCTGAATTTGGTCTAAAACTTGTAACCAACGGGCTTGACTGGTGGGATTCGATAAATCGAGTTGACCCACAATGGTAAACTCTCGATTACTAATCAGTTTCAACGCAATTTGTGCCACCAAGGTATCCCGAGGAAGACCCACTAGAAAAATATTCCGTTTTAAGATGCCTTGATTCCGTAATGTCAGAACCACTAACTCAGCAATTAAGCGACCTGCTAATACAAAAATTACAGTCAGCAGCCACGCCAATAAAAACATTGAGCGGGAAATAAATACCCCTGGCTCATATAAAAATAAAATCAGGATGAGGAAAATTTGAGCTAAACTCACACAGCCAATCAGCCGCATAAAATGACGGCGACTATCCCGACGGCTATAGAGTCCCGCAGAAAACATAATCCCCAGATTGACCACTAATATCAGTAATAAAAATCCTGGTTTTTTGGTTGAAGAAGAGATTAAATCAAAAGATGGAACCACCTCTAACCAACTGACTTTAAGCACAATATATTTGGCTAATATCCATCCACAGGAAATCAGCAAGCCATCGAGCACGATTAAAAGAATTGTCCGAATCAGTGCAATCAGTTGCCCTTTATCAAAGTTAATAAGTTTTTGAGGAGCACGCTGATCATGCTGATTATTTGGGTTAAAACTTGATTTTTCTTTGGGAGGTTGATAATTAGAATCGGAATCTTGAAGGGTCATAATTTAGGCAATTTTACTAGGTAATCAAGAAGAATTGAGGGCTGTTGATTCAAGCAGGTTTCGCCCTTCAGTTGAGGGCTAAATGTTTTCTCCTTTTTATAATTTACCCAATCATTATTAGTTTTTGGGCAGTTTATTATAGGAGAGTTTAATTCTATATTTAGCCTAACCTCTCCCTTTATTCAGTGTCAAATATACGTGATATCCCGTATAAAGATTCGATTTCTTATACTTTGATTAAGATCGTTGCAACTGTTGATGGCAAAAGCCCCAGAAACGAAGGTAGACAACAGCGGCTCAATGACAACAAGCGAAACCAAGTGAAAGATAGAATAGAATTTTTATTCTACGGTATATTATATGACTGTTCCGTCAAACCCATCAATAGTTAGCGCCCTCATTGATATTGAGGATTACAACAACCCTAGGACAGGGGAATGAACAAAACAGTTTAAAATATTACTATGTATGGTTTTTAGGCGATCTAATTCAAGAGAAAATAAAAAGGGGGTACGGCGACGAAGTGCTAAGCCGGAATCCCCCATCGCATCGCTGTCCCCTCGGTCATTATCACTGGGTTAACCCATGTTCTAGGGCATAACGAACTAACTCAGTTCGGCTATTGGTTCCTGTTTTCGTAAATAGGCGACTGACGTATTTTTCCACATTCCGAACACTGGTTTCTAAGTTGCGAGCAATTTCCTTATTCATCAGTCCTTGTGCCACTAAATCTAAAACGCTTTGTTCCCTAGGGGTCAAGTCAATTTTGATCGGCGATGGGGTTTGAGTAATTCCCGTTTTGCCTTTTAACATATTTTCAATCCGGGCAATTTGACCCGCTAATGCAGTAATATCAGGACTGCTTTCTCTACTACTGGCTTGAATGGCAGCCCGACGTTCTAATAAGTTGCGAACAATGACTTCTAATTCTTCTGGATCAAATGGTTTAGAAATATAGGCATCACAACCCGCCTGATATCCTTGAATTCGATCCGTTGTCATTCCCTTCGCCGTTAAAAAGACAACAGGTAAAGTCTTGAAACGAGAATCTTCACGCAGTTTTTCCAGAAATTGATAACCATCAACTTCTGGCATCATAATATCACTAATGACTAAGTTAGGTAAGTTTTGTTCCAGCAATTCCCAGCCTTGACGCGCATTACTGGCGACATCAACAATAAAGCCACTATCTTCGAGATAAAGTTGTACAGCTTCTCGCAGTCCCGGCTCATCATCAACTAATAATAATCTGACAGGGGCTGTCGGCATTTCTGCTGCTTGGGGGGTGTTTCCGTCCGTTTGATTTGCCATTGATCCTAATGTTAGGCTAGAGGTTTTATTTTCAATTTAGCGAACTTTTAGAATAAAATTTAGAATGTTCTGGGTCGGTTTTCACGACTTTAATAACACTTGACATTTTGTTGAAAAGGTTAACATCTATCTGAAGAGAGATATCCCCTGATTATTTTTCCTCAGCCTTGAGGACTTAACTCAATTGAGAGGCTTGAGCATTCACATACATCATTTTAAAATGAGGAATGTTCGCTTCATAAAAACGTTCTCCAATGATCTCAAATCCCAGTTTAAGATATAAATTTTTGACATATTCCTGAGCATGAACAATCACTTCAGGTATACCCTTGTTATGGATAACTTCTAATGTAGCTTTCATTAATTTTATTCCAATTCCTTTTCCCCTAAATTCTTGTAAAACAGCTAATCGTTCAATCTTCACAGTTTGAGGAGATAAATACCGAATTCGAGTGGTTCCTATCGGTTGATTTTCCCAATAAGCTAATAAATGTTGTGCCGTATCATCTTGTCCATCAAATTCCAACTCATGAGCGACTCCCTGTTCGACTTCAAACACTTGATGGCGAATCGATTGAATGGCTGATTTTTCTACAGTATAATCAACAACTTTAATCTCTAAATAATCCATAAACTTAAAATAGATTTATATCTCTGTAGAGACATTCTAATTAACATCTCTACAAAGGTTAATAAGAGATAAAAGCTTAAATTTTAGAGCGATCCGTTAGGATTTCATAGCCTGTTTCTGTCACTAAAACCGTATGTTCAAACTGAGCCGATAAAGAATTATCCACGGTAACAACAGTCCACCGATCTGATAACGTTCGAGTATAACGAGAACCCGCATTTAAAATCGGTTCAATCGCTAAAGTCATGCCAGCCTTTAATTGAACATTGGGCAAATCCTGAGTACGAGTATTAAAAACAGAGGGTTCTTCATGTAAATTCTGACCTACACCATGACCGGTAAATTCTTCTACAACCTTAAATCCTTGTGCTTCTGCATAGTCTTGAATCGCGCCAGCAATATCAAGTAAATAAGCACCCGCTTTCACTTTTTCGATGCCTTTGTAAAGGGTTTCTTCAGCCACTTTCATTAATTTTTTTGCATCTTCTCTGACATCCCCAACTGCAATTGTAATGCAAGAATCGCCATGAAAACTATTGTAGTATGCTCCCGTATCAACTTTTAAAATATCTCCTGCTTTAATGACTTTACGACGGCTTGGTATGCCATGAACGACTTCATTATTAATACAAGAACAGATTGATCCCGGAAATCCATAATATCCTTTGAAACTGGGAGTTGCCCCCATTTCTCGAATCCGTTTTTCCGCATACTCATCTAAGTCTGCGGTTGTCATTCCCGGCTGAACAGTTTCAGAAATTTCTTTTAAAACAGTGGCGACAATTTGAGCGGCTTGCCGCATAATTTCGATTTCTGAGGCTGATTTAATATGAATTCCTCGACGGCTTTTTTTGATGGTAGGTGCTTTTGGTTTCGGCTGAACCACTTTAGGAAGCAGGTTATCCAAAAATTTCATTGATAGTAATAGTCCGGTTAAATTGTCAGTTCTCTCAACTTAAGCGTACCGCAAATTCTGCTGTAATTGCACCAGCTCTCAGAATTCATGATCCTGGGGTGTGAGACTCGGTTTGGTGTAATGGGTTACAGAGTACCAATCCTACGAAATGTTAAAACTGTTTTGTTGACAATGTTAAAAGCCAGCTATTGCACAATCGAGAATCTGGTCGTTAAAATCAGAATGGTATAGCATCAGGCTGATAATCTCTGCTCACTTAACAGTTCTCTTTAGCTGGCTTGGGATTGACTCAGACGAGTGAATTCAGAAACAGATTCTAAGGTAAAGAATGTTTCAAACATTTTATCTCCTACTAAATTAATGCGTCGCTGCAAATTATCTAAAAATTCATGTAATCCCCGCTGGAGAATTTCATCGACCATTACATAGTCTAATTCTGAACGCAAACGACCTAATTCTCGATCTACAGAATTTTGCCAAGTTCCAGGTCGGGTTCCTGTAATTTGTTGTAAGGATTTTTCAGCTTGTAAAAAACAATATTGAATCGCCCGAGGAAACTGCCGATCTAAGACTAAAAATTCTACCACATCAGAAGGATTAATGCGATGTTGACGACGTTTTCGATACATTTCATAAGCACTCGCTGAACGTAACAACGCCATCCATTGAATTTCATCTAAAGTGGTTCCTACATCTTCAACAGAAGGTAATAGAATATAATATTTAACATCCAAAATTCGAGAGGTTTTATCGGCGCGTTCTAACAAGCGACCAATATGACCAAAATGCCATCCTTCATTATGGGTCATTGTGGCATCCATAATGCCTGCAAATAAATGTCCTTGTTGCTTAACTTGATTAAAAAAGGTTGGCAATTGATGGGATTGACATTGTTGTTCTGCATCCCGCACCATCATATAAAATTCGTTGACTTGTTCCCACATTTCAGAGGAAATAATTTCACGAATTGAACGAGCATTTTCACGGGCGATTCGTAAACAAGATAAAATTGAATTCGGATAATCTCGATCAAACGTGAGGAAGTGAATCACATTTTTATCCGTTGCTTCTCCATATCGCTGCTGAAACAGTTGTAAATCTCCTGTTGTGATCACAATGGGTTGCCATTGTTGCTGTACCCCTACAGGAGAATCTAATAGCAAATTTAAATTAACATTAACAAAACGAGCAACATTTTCAGCCCGTTCAATATAGCGATTTAACCAGTAAATTGAATCTGCAACTCGGCTTAACATAATTTGTTATTCGTTATTTGTTATTTGTTATTTGTTATTTGTGATGAGGGGTTTAGGGAGTAGGGTGTGGGGTGTAGACAACGGAAAATTTTATATTTTAGATTTCTCCCATCTTAATCTCTTTAATATCGGAATCTCAAATTATCTCCCCCTCACCTCGTCTCCCCATCTTTATTAATCGGTCAATACCCAGGTATCTTTACTGCCACCGCCTTGGGAAGAATTCACCACTAATGATCCTTTCTTTAACGCAACCCTTGTTAAACCACCAGGGTGAACATAAATCTCTTCACCATAGAGAATATAAGGCCGTAAATCGACGTGACAGCCTTCTAGTTGACCTTCTATCACTGTCGGAACACGGGATAAAGATAAGGTGGGTTGAGCAATATAATTTCGGGGATTTTGTTGTATTTTGACGGCAAATTCTTGCCGTTGTTCCTTAGTAGATTGAGTTCCTACTAACATTCCATAACCACCTGCTTCATTGGCTGATTTAACCACCAGTTTATCTAAATTTTCTAAAACATATTGAAGTTGTTTTTCTTCCCAGCATAAATAAGTTGGAACATTGGGCAAAAGCTGATCTTCTCCTAAATAGTAACTAATCATTTGAGGAACATAAGCATAGATCACTTTATCATCCGCAACTCCCGTTCCTAATGCATTGGCTAAAGCCACTTTTCCTTGACGATATACTTCAGTAATTCCAGGAATTCCGAGTAAAGACTCAGGATTAAATTCCAGGGGATCGATGAATTTATCATCGATGCGACGATAAATTACATCCACCCGTTGTAATCCCTTGGTGGTTCGCATTTTGACATATCCATCAGACACCACTAAATCCCGTCCTTCCACCAGTTCAACTCCCATTTGTTGGGCTAGAAATGAATGTTCAAAATAGGCAGAATTATAAATTCCAGGTGTTAGAACAACCACCGTGGGATCACAAATATGAGGCGAAGCCAGATTCAGTAATGTCTCTAATAAATGGCTGGGATATTCATCAACTGGCTGTACCCCTAAAGCCGCAAAAACTTGAGGAAATGTTGTTTTCATCACGCGGCGATTTTCCAGGATATAAGACACCCCAGAAGGACAGCGTAAGTTATCTTCTAAAACATACCATTGTCCGCTGCGATCGCGCACTAAATCCGTCCCTGTGATATGACACCAAATTCCTTGAGAAGGCTTCAATCCTATACAGGGTTTGAGAAATCCCGTAGCTGACTCAATTAAAGATTGAGGAATAATACCATCTTTAATAATTTTTTGTTCCCCGTATAAATCCTCTAGGAATAAATTCAGGGCATGAATCCGCTGTTTTAGTCCTTTTTCTAACTGACTCCATTCTGTCCCTGAGATAATTCGAGGAATCAGATCAAACGGAAAAATGCGTTCAGTGCCTTGATGATCGCCATAGACCTGAAAGGTTGCCCCCAGCTTCATCAAGGCGGCTGTTGCTGCCTGTTGTCGCATCTCCAACTCTCCAGGGGACAACCCATTAAACCGTTCAATCAATAATTTTGCTTCCTGACGGGGCTGTCCCATCGCCTCGAACAGTTCATCGTAGAAGTCCCCAGGATCATAAGAATCAAATTGCACCCTGATCTCACTCTAATATTGCTAGTACTTTCAAAGATATAATTGTGACTTGACCCATTATACTGTAGTCGGTGATACAAAAGATCTGAATATTGAACGGTTTAAAATTGATCTTTTTCTGGAGAAAATATAGTTTCAATTCAGTAGCGCTTATAATCTAGGGCAGATTGGCCTGAGATTAAACGCTTCAGCGCTAAGATTATTAAGTGGTGTGAGCAATTGTGAAATTTTGATCTCAAAAAAATATTAAGAATTTAACCTCAAGTATCCCTGTAAGATTTGAAGTCAAGATGTCAATGTTTAAAGAGAGTCGTCGTCAATTTAACGATCATCAAACTTATCCTTGTCCTGCTTGTCGGTGTGGCACTTTAACCCCAATTACCCTCACAGAAGCCTTGGGTTGCGAGATTTGCCGTCATATCTTTACCCTAGATCTGGAGCAACATCTCCTGAAAATGGTTGACCGAGACCCCTCCATCACCTGGCGATGGACAGGTCAACAGTGGCGAGGACAGCATCTAGGTCAATTAGAAATTAATTGGATATACTGGTTTCTGGGTTTTGTGCTGGTGCTGATGCCGCCGGGACTGATCGCCGTCTCTGGATTATTATTTCCCCCGGTCTCTGGCAGTGCCTGGGCTTGGTTTCCATTCATTTGGGCCAGTATTACCTTGGTCGCCCATTTAACACTGGTGATTTGGATGATCACAGAAGCCTACCAATTCCCTTTGCTGTTATACCTACGAACCAAATGGCAACAACTCTGGAGAGTGAGTCATTAATTGTCATCTGTCCTTTGTTATTGGTCATTTGTTGTTCGTTATTGGAGGAAACGGGGAACAGGCAAGCTTGGGACTCCTGGCTTCTGACTCCTGTTGCCTACAACCTACACCCTACCCCCTACTCCCTACTCCTGACCCATGACCACAACTCTCTGGACTCGTCGTCATATCTTATCCTTAGCTGATTTTATTCCGGCTGAATACGATACGGTTTTGCAAACGGCTTTAAGTTTTCGGGAAGTTTTGGGTAGCCGGACGAAAAAAGTCCCGGCCCTGCAAGGTCAAGTGGTGGCAAATTTATTTTTTGAACCTTCAACCCGAACTCGCAATAGTTTTGAACTGGCAGCGAAACGCTTATCCGCCGATACCCTCAACTTTGCCCCAGGCAGTTCATCCTTATCAAAAGGTGAAACTATTCTCGATACTGCTAAAACGTATTTAGCCATGGGAACCAATATGATGGTGATCCGTCATCAACAAGCGGGGGTGCCGTTGGCGATCGCCACCGAAATGGATCGACTCAATTCTAAAGTTTCGGTGCTGAATGCCGGAGATGGTCAACATGAACATCCATCTCAAGCCTTGTTGGATCTGTTTACCATCTGTTGTCAACTTGATCCTGAAAATCCTAGATTAGAGTTACTCAGGGGTAAAAAAATTGCCATTGTAGGGGATATTCTCCACTCTCGGGTGGCGCGGTCTAATATTTGGAGTTTAACCGCAACAGATGCAGAAGTTCATCTAGCTGCCCCGCCAACCCTTTTACCGAAATGGTTTGCCGCCTGTGGGGAGAATAGAACCGGGAAACTGTTTTTACATTGGGATCTTGAACCCGCGTTGCAAGACGCAGATTTTGTCATGACATTACGCTTACAACGAGAACGAATGAGCGCCCATTTACTCCCCAGTTTACGGGAATATCATCAACGTTACGGCATTACCCGCGATCGCCTCAAGTCCTGCAAACCTGATGTTAAACTATTACATCCAGGCCCAGTCAACCGTGGGGTAGAAATCAGTTCAGATTTAATGGACGATCCAAACTTAAGTTTAATTCCTCAACAGGTGACCAGCGGCGTTGCGGTGCGGATGGCACTGCTTTATCTAATTGGCAGTGGCAAAGGAGATTAGGAAAATCCGTTAATTTTCTTGGTTCAAATGGCTTAACTGCCATAAGGGTTTAATCAGGCTACCGAGGAGGATTCCTAAAATCGCACTCAATGCTAAAACCACACCCACAGGCATTTGAATAGATTCAAACACAATAAATTTTAACGCCACAGGAGTTGCATTCTGCACTGAGATCACGGCGATCGCACCAATCCAAATTGCCAGTAGTAAGTTAATCAGGAAGGGGAGAATGACGTTCATTGGTTCATCTGATTGAGTTGATTCCTATTGACACTCCCTGGATTAAAAATCGCGGGGATTCTTCTTTCTATAATTCGACTTTCATTGACAGACCTGAATCTGTCAACAAAGCGGTCACAGTTCTCCCGGATGCAAGCTCCGGGAGCTGCTGTGACTTCGTCAAATCTCCAGAAGCGTTCCACTGATTAAGTGAGGTTCCGACGTGCCCCGCCGTACCTAAACCCTTCTTCAAAATATTCAATGCTGCATTATGGTCGCGTTGCAACTCACATCCACAACTACATTTATGAGTCCGGGTTGACAACGATTTCTTGACAACTTCCCCACAGTTTGAACAGTTTTGAGAAGTAAAATGAGGTTCTACAGCAATCGTGATCTTACCAAACTTTTTACCGAAATATTCCAGCCAACTTCTAAACTGATACCACCCAGCATCACTGATAGACTTGACGAGTTTATGGTTTCTTACCATGTTTTTGACCTTCAAATCTTCATAAGCTACCACATCGTTAGACAGGATAACGCAACGCGCTACTCTTTTAGCGTGTTCTATACGTTGCCTACTTATTTTGAGGTCTAGCTTGGCTAATCTAATTCTGGCTTTTGCTCTATTTTTTGAACCTTTCTCAGTGCGTGAAAACCTTCGATTTAATTTAGATCGACGCTTCTCGTTACGTCGATAAAATCTAGGGTTTTCCTCATGATGTCCGTCGCTGTCAGTGTAGAAATATTCTAAGCCTACATCCAACCCAATAGCACGCCCTGAAGGTTCAACTTCTTCAGTAACGTCAAGCTTAATGCAGAACTGAACATAGTAACCATCTGCACGACGAACAACTCTAACCCGCTTGATTAACTCAACTGGGTAAAAGGCTAAATCATAAGTTCCAATTAACTTAAGCGTCCCAAATTCTTTAAATTGAATTCGTTTAGGACTGAGCAATTTCCAGCACTGAGTCTTGTACTCTACTGAGCGGGAATGCTTCTTAAACTTTGGATAGCCAACAGGTTTAATACCTCTCTTGCAGTTGTCATAAAAACGGGCTATTGATGACCATGCACGTTCTGATGCCGCTTGACGTGACATCGCATTCAAATTTTTAGCGAAAGGATATGAGCGTGCCAATACTTTAGTGTACTTACTCAACGCAGCTTTACTCACCCCTTTATTGTCCATCCAGTGTCTAATGCACTTATTGCGGACAAACTGATACGTGCGTATAGCTTCGTCAATAGCCTGATATTGACTCTTTTTCCCTTTGGCTTTAAACTCGAATACAATCATAAATATATCCTAGCACAGTATGGATATAATAGGCGGATAAATCCGCGCGAGTCGCTTCTTGAAAACTTAGGCGGGAGGTCAGCCAACACCGCCTAGTTTTCGCTTTTCCACCCCGGTTTAAAAACACCTTGCTCTCAAGCTCCTGTCCTTTTCTCATATAGCAATGACACTATGCTTTCAGCCTAGTGCCGCTGCGCGGAAGTCAGAAGTCTGCAAGTCAGAAGTCAAAAGTACCTTGATGTGGGAGTTTCAGATTTCTTGAAGTGTTGGTAGATTCACGCCCTTCTCCACTAGGACACCATAGGATTGCAAGAGTGCCTATTCCTTCACGCAGCGCTATATAATTGAGAACAATTCAATCAGGGTTTGAACGACCGTGGGTTGACCGGAGAAAAAAACACCGATAGACTCAAAAAAGCAATGACTTCAAACCCTTGTGATTCCCCTAGAGGTTAAGGTCATGGACGTAGCGGTAATTGCCGCTCAATCATTCCTGGTATGTTGAGGATAGAGATCAGCGTGTTTTAATGCTTTGTGCATCTGAAGTTTCTGGGTGAACTGATCTCAATAACACCATCGTCAAGTTGTTGTCGCTTTGCCCTGGTTAACTTTGAGCCATCTGGGATAGGGTAATTGGTTTGTTATGGGTATAGAGTAACAGACTCTAGAAATTGGATTGGATCAGTAAAAATAGGATCAAACGATTTCATCCATTGATCCGTCTAAATTAAAACAGGGTTTGTCTTTGAAGTTCAGGGGGAAAAGCGCAATCATGATCGATGAACTTCTCATAATTGATATCTGAGACACTAAAACCTTAGAGAAAATGGATGGGTGCAGCTTCTCAAGTCCAACTTTGTTAAATCTTTTTTGTGAAATTGTTTCTTAAACAGCCAGGATGCTTTTATATCGCCTCATCACACAATCTACCGCTTTGTTGAGTGGACTGCTGCTGGTTTACATCACCCCATGGCAACCTGCCATGGCACAACCCATTGTTCCGGCAACAGATGGCACTCAAACGAATGTCATTAATTCTGCTCCCAACCAATTTGATATTCAAGGAGGAACTCAGTCCGGAGAAAACTTATTCCATAGCTTTGAACAATTTGGCTTAGATGCCAATCAAGTTGCCAATTTTATCTCAAATCCCGATATTCAGAATATTCTCGGACGAGTGAGCGGGGGAAATCCCTCTTATATTAACGGCTTAATTCAGGTCTCCGGCAGTTCAGCCAACCTGTTTTTGATCAATCCGGCTGGTATGATTTTTGGGGAAAATGCCCGCTTAAATGTACCGGCTGCCTTTACCGCCACCACTGCTGATGGGATTGGTTTTGGTCAGTCTGGCTGGTTTAATGCCATCGGTGACAATAATTGGTCAGAGTTAGTAGGAAATCCCAATGGATTTCGATTTGACCAACCCATTCCAGGAACCTTAATTAATTTAGGTCAGCTAGAAGTTAATACCGGACAACAACTCAGTCTCATTGGCGGTCGTGTCGTCAGTACAGGGCGGTTATCAGCCCCCAATGGTCGCTTATGGGTGCAAGCGGTACCGGGGGAGAGTATAATTCGCATGAATCAAGCCGGACAGTTACTCAGTTTGGATTTACCCGCTTCAACCCTATCTGCTGACCCACAGGCTGAGACGAACTTACAACTTAATCCGATACAGTTACCAGAACTATTAACTGGTGGAGATACCTCCGCTGCCACAACCGTCAGCGTTAACCCACAAGGAGAACTGGTTCTACAAGGGAATTATCCCATTCAACCGGGAGATGTGGCGATCGCATCCCAGACAAATTCCCCAGGCATTGAAGGGGGTAACGTGGTCTTAAATGCGGCTGGTAATTTAACGTTAGCCCAAACTCAGTTACAAACCACAGGCCATTTGAATCTATTGGCAGGGGACACAGTTCGTATTCGAGATACGGTTGCTGATTTGTCTCTAACAGCCTTCCCCCAAGCTTCAGAAAGCAATTTACCGGGCTTTTTAGCCACAACTGGCGGCAATCTAACAATTATTGGTCAAGAGTCCATTGATATTCTAGCTCTCAACCCTCCTGGCACAACCAATGCCGCTTTTAACGCTGGAGGGGACTTAACCTTAATCAGTGATGGTATCATTTCCGGCGATAGCCACTTTAACACCGGGGGCAACTTTAACCTACTCAACACAACAGGAGGATACGGTACATTCGTCAGTATTCTTGACCCCATTATCCGTTCTAGCGGCAATGTTAACTTTGGGGACTATACAGGGGCTTCTCTCAAAATTGAAGCAGCAGGGTCGATTTTTGGCGGGGATATCTCCATAACTCAACCAGATACCAGCTTAACTAATACTACCGATCCACACGCGGATTTACTTCGGAGTCAGCCTACTTTAATTTTACGTTCTGGGGTAAGTGGTTTAGATAATTCGCCAGGTTTGGTCACAGAAAACTTAGAAGGAAATCCATTTTCTAATAATCTGTCCAGCAGTCCAAGTTCTGGGAATGAGATCTCAGTTGGTGAGATTACCACAAACGGCGGGCCAGTAATTCTAGAGTCACCTGGAGAGATCAACTTTAATTCAATTCGGACAAATGGAGGGAATATCACGGCTAACGGGACAGGGAATATTACGGCAACAGGAACCCTTGCAACCAATGGCGGAAATATTGATATTGCTACCGATGGCACACTCCAAGTCAATGGCAGTTTTACAGATGTTAATGGTACAGAAGCCAGTATTTCTTCTGCTTCAGGCAGCGGTCAAGGCGGCAGTATCAATATTACGACTCGAAGTGGGGGTGAAGAGATTCCCTTTGTTATTGGAGATAACAGCCAAAATGGAACAGCCAGTGGTATCACATCGGGTTCTACAACTCTTAATCCTTTACGCACCGTTGAAGGATTTTTAACGCAAGGCAATATTACTATCGGCACCAACCCTACCGATCCACTAGATCCTACCGATCCACTAGATCCTACAGACCCCACTGACCCCACTGACCCTACCGATCCACTAGATCCTACAGACCCCACTGACCCCACTGACCCTACCGATCCACTAGATCCTACAGACCCTACAGACCCTACCGATCCACTAGATCCTACAGACCCTACAGACCCCACTGACCCCACTGACCCTACAGACCCTACCGATCCACTAGATCCTACAGACCCCACTGACCCTACAGACCCTAACCCAATCCCTCCATTTAATCCTAACCCAATCCCTCCATTTAACCCTGATCCACCCGATGATCCCCCTTTAAATTCCTTAGATTCTCAGGATACCAATAATATTACAACTGCACTTGGTAGTGAACCCATACCTCGCAGTGATTCAGATACTGAGATCACCACGAGTATTCAACCTACAAATAATCAACAATTATTATCTATTGATAGTAATACAGAACAACTAGAATTAAATTCGGGTAATTCTTCTCAACAACGGTTAACAACTCAGGTGGATGAAGAAGGTAACGTTTCAGTTGTTAAGGCCGATAGTGAGGATTCAGTTGATGAGAATTCTGATGAAAATTCGGTCAGTGAAAATACAGAGGTCAGTCAAACTGACTCTTCAACAGAAACCTTTGAAGAATCTTCAATTGAATTGGATCGAGATGAGGTAACTGAAACATTAGATTCCGAACCCGTTGACCAATCTATTGCTAAAATAGATCAGTTTTTTGACTTTGAATATACTGGCTATTTTGGAAAAAACAAAGAGAAGACCTCGGAAATATCAGTTTCAGATATTCAAGCAACCTTAATTAGTATTGGACAGCATTTAAATAGTAAACCCGCAATTATTTATACGTTTGTTCGAGAAAATCAGCTTGAAATATTGTTGATTACTGGAAGTGGAGAAAGAGTCCATAAAACTATTCCGGCAGCTAATAAAAAGATATTGTCTGAAACAATTAGTCAGCTCTTTAAAGGAATTTTTACCTCTCGATATCGTCGAATCAACCGATATTTACCCCCAGCACAACAACTCTATCAATGGATTATTAAACCGATTGAAGCAGAACTCGAACAAGCAGAGGTTGAGACATTATTGTTTGCAATGGATGGGGGATTACGAAGTTTACCCATTGGTGTATTACATGATGGGGAAAAGTTTTTAATTGAAAAATACAGCCTCAGTCTGATTCCTAGTTTTAATTTAATTAATACTCGTTATCGTTCTCTCAATCATGCTAAGGTTTTAGCCATGGGGGCATCAGAATTTAAAGATCAACAACCTTTACCTGCTGTTCCAATTGAGATTAAAACTGTGACTTCAAAATTAGCAGGGGATTTCTTTCTCAATGAAGCATTTACCATTAAAAACTTTGAAGAACAGCGGGATGAACAACCTTATCAAATTGTGCATCTGGCAACCCATGGGGAATTTCGTCCCGGACAACCGAGTAATTCCTATATTCAATTTTGGGATAGTCGTTTGACCTTAGACCGCCTCCAACAAATGGGTTGGCGCTGGAATAATCCCCCCCTTGACTTACTGGTTCTTAGCGCTTGTCGGAGTGCCTTGGGGGATAGACAAGCAGAACTCGGTTTTGCGGGACTGGCGGTTCAGGCTGGGGTTCCCAGTGCTTTAGCCAGTTTGTGGTATGTCTCAGACCAAGGATCACTGGCATTAATGACGCAATTTTACCAGCAACTGCGAACCGCTTCAACTAAAGCAGAAGCGTTAAGACAGGCACAACTGGCGATGATTAATGGAGAAGTAACCATTCAGGCGGGTAAACTCTTTTATCGTTCTGAGGAGAACAACAGTATTGTGTTACCCCCTGAGTTAATTGAACAAAATCACCAAGATTTTTCTCATCCCTATTATTGGGCGGGATGGACAATTATTGGAAGTCCTTGGTAATCCGCTACACGACTTAAAATATTAAACTGTCTACGCTATGAACCTGAAAGAGTCACGAAAAGCCGAATTAAACGTTTAAGGGGGATGATCTCACCCCAATACCGTCTTCGAGTTGATGATCATCGTATTTTCTATGATATTGAATATACAGTTGAACCCGAAAGTAAGTTAGTTCTGATTCTAGCAATTAGACACAAATTTGAAGTTAATGAATGGCTAATTAATCAGGAGGTTAGTGATGAAACAGATTCAACTCAGTGAAGTGCAAAATGATTTATTAAAATTCCTGGAACTGGCTCAGGAAGAAGATGTTATTGTAATGAATGATGATCAGCCTATTGGATATTTAGTCGGATTTGCAGATGAGGATGACTGGATTGACTACTTAATGCTTAATGATCCTAAATTTCAGAAGCGGTTGCATCGTTCTATACAAGATATTCGAGAAGGACGAACTGTTCCCTTTGAACAGGTTAAAATAACTCAAGAAAATGAAACGTAGACTTGTTGATGTTCTAAAATAATGTCAGCGATCGCAGTTGTACATCGCATCGTTTAGATCTGTATTTGAATCCGGGATAATACAATCAAAAATCTGGAGGGGCGACAACTAGGGGTGAACTTCAGATAGGATAAGGGATAGAAGGAAATAGCTTCTCAAAAGATGAGAAGCTATTTTCAATAAGTTACTTTGTTGAAAACAAATGCTTCAACTCCCTGAA
>Ga0209594_1000054_pt1 | contig 92870 bp, 68 predicted proteins | sample AshMeaCrysSpring_FD_184126 | JGI IMG/M metagenome (GOLD analysis project Ga0209594, IMG submission 184126) | Groundwater microbial communities from Big Spring, Nevada to study Microbial Dark Matter (Phase II) - Ash Meadows Crystal Spring... | ecosystem: Environmental > Aquatic > Deep subsurface...
TTTCAGATCCCACCATTACTATTGACCTAGTCGATGGAGTAGAATCTTTCTCCAGTGTAATTCCAGTAGCGGAGTTTGTCGAAGAGTTTCTCACTACCTATCCTAATCCAGACGACTTTCTCGAAGTGATTAATACTAATTTATCTGAGGCGCTCTTAAATAATACAGAGTTAGGATTTTCCGAGCTAACAGTAGAATCACTCTCAGTCCAACTTGAACGTGAACCAAGTGGTGCTATAGCTTTTGATTTTTCTTCCGAAGTCATTGCTCAACCCGAACAACCCACCGACCAAATTATCAGTTTCCAATTACAAGATGTATTGGTTCCAGTTCAAGGTGGAATTGTTTCAGATCCCACCATTACTATTGACCTAGTCGATGGAGTAGAATCTTTCTCCAGTGTAATTCCAGTAGCGGAGTTTGTCGAAGAGTTTCTCACTACCTATCCTAATCCAGACGACTTTCTCGAAGTCATTAATACTAATTTATCTGAGGCGCTCTTAAATAATACAGAGTTAGGATTTTCCGAGCTAACAGTAGAATCACTCTCAGTCCAACTTGAACGTGAACCAAGTGGTGCTATAGCTTTTGATTTTTCTTCCGAAGTCATTGCTCAACCCGAACAACCCACCACTGAGATTATCGGTGATGATGGCGATAATGTTCTTGAAGGCACAGACGGCGATAACTTAATTGCAGGCGGCTTAGGGAATGATGAAATTCTCGGTGGCGGTGGCGATGATATCCTGCGGGGCGACCTCAACAGCCGTTCTCCGGGTGGTACAGTCGGTGGCGATGATACCATTTCTGGTGGTGCAGGGAATGACCGCATTGGCGGTAAAGCGGGGGATGACGAACTCTACGGCGATGAAGGAAATGACTTCATTTGGGGTGATAATGGCGATGACCTCATTCGCGGTGGCTTAGGGGATGATGTCCTCACTGGGGATGATTTCTCAGGCGGTACGGGTGCAGATACGTTTATCCTGGCAGCAGGAGAAGGAACCGATACCATTGTTGACTTTGAAGTTGGGGTGGATGTTATCGGTTTAGCAGATGGTTTAATGCCTGACGATTTAAGCGTGACAACGGCTGCTGGCGAAAGCACAATTGCATTGAGTAACGAAACCCTAGCAATTTTTACAGGGGTTGTCACTGGCGATGAGATTGATTATATCCTGCTTTAAACATCCTATTGCTGCCTAGAGTTGTTAAATTTGTAGAGACGTTACAGGTAACGTCTCTACACAGGGTAATGAATTAAAGGCACACGATACGAGATATCCATTTTTGTTGTTTCTTGCAACAGCGAAAAACCCGCTTCTCCGCTTCTCACTGTCCCAACTGTTCTATATCTTTTTCCCGTTCTGCATCCCAGTCTTGGGGTTTTAACCATTGGGGCCACAGGCTGATTAAAAATTCTCGGGTTGTGACGCTAGCCTCCCGCATTGAGGGGGGTAGAAACTCAAACGTATCCCCAGACGTGATAAAGGTTGCTAGGGCGAGTAAAAAGAGAATACCAAGCAGTTTCTTTGGAGTCATGGGTAATGGTTGCTCATAACGAAATTAATTTGTCAGAGGGGAGTTTATTCTTTCCTCTGATTGCTCAAGGGTTTAACGTATTTGCTATGATAAATTGCAATTCTTGCCTAACAGAATAACTGCTAGGGACAGTCAAACATATCCCTAGCACTGTTACAACAATCAGAATGACCTAGCGAAACATACTGCTAACAGAACTATCTTCATGAATTCGCCAGATGGTTTCACCCAGTAAATTGGCAACGGAGAGGGTCGTTAACTGCTTAAATTGCTTTTCTGGGGGAACGGGAATGGTATTGGTGGTAATCACTTCTTCAAACAAACCACTGGATAACCGTTCAACGGCAGGGGGTGAAAATACCGCATGGGTGGCACAAGCATACACTTGCCGTGCGCCTTTGTCCCGTAACAGTCGTGCCCCCTCGCTAATGGTTCCAGCGGTATCAATCATGTCATCGACGAGGACTGCTGTTTTCCCTTCCACATCCCCAACAACATTCAGGACTTCAGCGACATTGTGGGCTTGACGACGTTTATCAATAATGGCTAAGGGGGCATCATCGAGCTTCTTCGCGAAGGCTCTAGCGCGAGCCACCCCGCCTACATCCGGCGACACCACTACAATATCAGATAATTGCTTACTGGCTAAATAATCTAAAATAACGGGGGAACCATAGACATGATCGAAAGGAATATCAAAATACCCCTGAATTTGAGCCGAGTGTAAATCCATTGCTAGGATACGGCTAGCGCCCGCTTCGGTAATTAAGTTCGCCACCAACTTGGCAGTAATAGACTCTCGTCCGGCTGTTTTGCGGTCTGCCCGAGCATATCCATAATAAGGGATGACTGCTGTGACTTGGCGAGCTGATGCCCGACGACAAGCATCAATCATAATCAACAACTCCATTAAGTTGTCATTGACCGGATGACAGGAGGGTTGAATTAAATAGACATCGCAGCCTCGGATGGACTCTTGAATTTGCACATACAATTCTCCATCAGCAAAGCGTTTACGAACCATTGGCCCCAAGTCAATGCCGAGATAACGACAGACTTCTGTCGCTAAGGGCAAGTTGGCTGATCCAGAAAACAGTCGTAATCGATTATGATCAGGAACAAGGGGTTCAGGGTGGGGAAGAGGTAATGTAGCAGAACGGATCACGGTGTGGCCTCGCAGTTCATTCATGGCGATCTTATCATTGCTCAGGAAACAGAATTAGGCATCTCCTGAATAGGTTGACATACTCCTGACACCAAGACTGCGCTATGGTGCAGGATTCCTAAACCTCACGATTTAGGTTTCTGCTTCATCGCTCCGGGCTTAACAGATTTACTCTGCTCTGCTCTTACGGTCGCTCCACAGACTGACACGGCAAGCCCTGCCGCCAAAATATTTATACTGGCGTTGATATCTCTATCGTGGTGAGTGCCGCATTCAGGACAATCCCATTCTCGAATCTTCAATGGCATTTTCTCTACAATATGCCCACAATTAGAGCATCGTTTAGAACTAGGGAACCAACGGTCGATTTTGATTAATTCTCGTCCGTACCACGAGGCTTTGTAGTCCAGTTGTCGGACAAGTTCACCCCAGTTGGCATCACTGATGGCTCTGGCTAATTTATGATTCTTGACCATATTCTTAACTGCTAAGTCCTCAACGACAATTGTTTGATTTTCACGGATGAGTTGAGTGGTTAGCTTGTGAGTATGATCCCGTCGAGAGTCGGCAATACGGGCTTGAATTCTGGCAACTTGAACTCTGGCTTTCTCTCGATTCTTAGAACCTTTAACTTTTCGGCTTAAAGACTTTTGACAAGCGCGGAGTTTTTTATAGAGTTTGTTGAAATGTTTTGGGTTAGTAACTTTAACCCCATCTGAAGTTGAAAACAGACTACTAATCCCTAAGTCAATACCAACTTGTTTCTTAACAGGTTTTAGATTTTTCTGAGTTGGGTCATTAATCCTCAAAGAGACAAACCATCTGCCACGTGGGTCTAATTTAACTGTAATTGTTGACGGTTCACAATCCTTGGGGAGTTGACGACTCCAACGAATCGGTAAGGCTTCAAAGCACTTCGCTAAATAGACTTGACCCTCCCTGTATTTAAAAGCTGACTTGCTAAATTCAGCACTACCACCGTTCCTTTTTTTCTTAAAGTTGGGGTATTTTGCCCGACCTGCAAAGAAGTTGGTAAAGGCGGTTTGTAGATGTCTTAACCCCTGTTGGAGTGGAACACAACTTACTTCATTTAAGAAGTCTAAATCAGCCTGTTTTTTCCACTTTGTCAACATTGAGGATGTTTGTTTATAGCTGATTCGCTCTTGCCGCTCATACCACCCTTGTGTGCGCTCAGCTAAGGCTTTGTTATAGACTAAGCGAACACAACCTAAGGTTTTCCTCAACAGCGTTTCCTGTTCAGGAGTTGGATAGAATCGGTAACGGTAAGCTTTTTCAACCATGTCTTACAGTTTAGCACCAAATCTGTAAGTTGTTTTTTTGGGGTCGCAATTGCTGCCGATGCCAACCTACAGAGATGGCGCAGGTCTCCTTGCTCCCATTTTTGATGAACAGACTGAGTCTGGGTTGAATTTCCTGTAGAATCATGTTCATGCAACAGTTAACCGCTTTCCTCATATATATTGAAGGAGGATGAATCAATTTAAAATAGAGAAAATACTGATCTTCAGTGATCATACCAAGAGAGTAACAGGATAATTATTAAAACACTCTGTATGTTCATTAGCTTGAAAAACTTTAATTCTATCAAAATATCATCATGAGTTTAAAAGATCGGATCTCCGAAGACATTAAAGCGGCAATGAAAGCCAAGGACAAAGTCCGCTTAGAAACGGTTCGCAGCATTAAGAAAGTCTTAATTGAGAAAGAAACAACAGTTCGGGGAGAAGGCAAAGACAGCTTGACTCCTGAACAAGAGATGGAAGCATTGATGCAGCAAGCCAAACAACGGCGGGATGCTATTGAACAGTATCGCCAAGCTGGACGGGAAGATCTAGCCGAATCAGAAGCGGCGGAGTTGGTTATTATTGAAGAATATTTACCCCAACAACTATCTGAAGACGAAATTGCCGCAGTTGTGGATGAGGTGATGGCCCAAGTGGGAGCTATTTCCCCCAAGGATATGGGGAAAGTGATGGGGCCTGTGATGCAACAGTTGAAAGGTCAAGCCGATGGCAAAAAGATTCAAGAAATTGTCAAAGCCAAGTTGAAGGGGTAATTATTCACTCAAAATTGTACATTTTTAACTTGATAGCAGGTCGCCCTAAGGCTACGCACTTGGCAGATTGAAAATTCACAGGGTCGCACCCTGTTGCCCGTTACCTGTTGCCTGCACAAAGCGCTATATCTTGCTCTATTTTGCTCTGGAACATTCATCATGCAATCGGCTATTCCACTAGGGACTGTTTTGCAGCATCGCTACCGAATTATCGGGATTTTAGGTCAAGGCGGATTTGGCCGGACTTATTTGGCAGAAGATCAAGGACGATTTAATGAACGCTGCGCCCTGAAAGAGTTTATTCCGGCGCAAGCCGGGACATTTGCCCTGGAAAAGTCCAAAGAATTATTTCGGCGAGAGGCTCAGGTTCTCTATCAAATTCGACATCCTCAAATTCCTGAATTTGCCGCTGTGTTTGAAGAAAATCAGCGGTTGTTTTTAGTGCAAGACTTCGTTGAGGGGAAAACCTATCACACCCTGCTACAAGCGCGTCAGCAGTCCCCAGCCGGTCAACCGAAAACATTTTCAGAAAACGAGATTCTGCGATTTCTGGGGCAAATGCTGCCCGTTCTGGACTATATTCATAACCTGGGTATCATTCATCGGGATATTTCCCCCGATAACATTATTCTACGGCAGTCCGACGGCCAACCGGTTCTGATTGATTTTGGGGTCGTCAACGAGATTGCTACGCGCATTCAAACAAATTTTACTCAACCCTCCGCCACCCGTGTGGGTAAGTTGGGATATGCTCCCGTTGAACAACTGCAAACAGGCCAAGTTGCCCCCAGTAGCGATCTGTATGCGTTGGCGGTGACTGCCATTGTCTTACTCACGGGGTTAGAACCCCAAAAACTGCTGGATCAAACGACCCTGCAGTGGAATTGGCAACCTTGGGCAAATGTACGGCCAGCATTGGCACAAATTTTAAATCGGATGTTAGCCCAGCAACAAAGCGATCGCTATCCCTCTGCCAAGGCTGTCGAACAAGCTTTACAACAGTTAACCCTAGCCCCCGCAACCCTCAATCCTGCTGCCCCCAATTGGTCAGAGATGAAAACCCTACCCGTTGGACGACCTGCGGGGGTGACTCAACCCACTCCCTCCTTCTCATCGGCTTCCCAAGTTCAATCCTTAAACCGCCTAGGAATTTGGGAACGACCGGGGGTGATTTTTACCGTGACTTTGATTGTGATGTTTTTAGCCGGATGGGGATCTTGGGCATTGGTTCGACAATGGCTACAATCTGAACCGAAAACAACCCTTCAAACCCCCTCAGAACCTGATAGGCTAATTCTGCCCACCCTTCCTCCTGAACCGACTCCTGATACCCCATTTACCCCAGAACCGATACCCGAACCTACATTTACCCCAGAACCAACACCCGTTACGCCAGTTGACGAAGTTGTACCCACTCCGGAGCCAACAGCGCGATCGCGTCGTCTCAATGTCATGGTGAATCAGCCTTTATCTCGTCAAGGGCGGTTACGGGATCGAGACGCAACTGAAAACTATCGATTTGAGGCAGAAACTGGACAACAACTTTATCTCTCCGTCGAGGGTGGAGTGTTGTTAGCGTTGATGGGGCCAGATCAAACCCTGTTAACCTCTCCCACGAATGAATGGCAGGGAACTCTACCCAATAATGGGGATTATACCATTCAACTCCAACCCCTGCCGGGACGAGAAAAAAATGAATATACCCTGAATGTTCATTTAATTAATTCTCTCGATCCGGTGATTCCCCCTTCCGTCCCCGACCCAGAACCTGAAGTGATTCCAGAACCTCAACCTGAACCGCTGCCGGAACCCACCCCAGAACTCACCCCAGAACCCACTCCAGAACCTGTTGGCGAGTCAGAAAACCCCTCAGACTCAATCCCTGAGGAATCGAATCCTAGCTCCTCAAAACCCCCTAAAATAAATGAGGTTCCCAATCCTGCGCAACCCTCGGATTCAACCACCGAGGACATTCCTCTGTCTAAACCGGATACCCCAGATAAATCCTTGAGTTCAGGGGAACCGGAATCCACCCCGTCCCCGCCTCCGCCTGTTTCCGAGAGGGAACAACCGGCGACAGACCCCATAACAGAGGAAAAAGGAGAATTGTTAGAACTGTTAGAACAGGAAAATCAAGGCAACTGGGAGATTGTTGAACCCTCTTCTGCCGGACAAGTTGGAGGATAATTCATGATGAAAAATACGTTATTAATTACAGCAACGGATACAGAAACGGGAAAAACTGTGTTAACAACGGCTTTAATTGCCTATTGGCAAACCTATTGTCAATCCCGTCGTTTAGGGGTGATGAAACCCATTCAATCAGGAGAAGGCGATCGCGAACGATATACTCAATTATTTTCCCTAGATCAAGCTTTAGAAGAGATTAATCCTTTATATTTTGCAGCCCCTCTAGCACCTCCAGTGGCAGCGCAACAGGAAGGTCGTTTCATTGATTTATCAACAGTTTGGTCTGCATTGTTAAACTTACAAAATCAGCGGGATTTTGTGATTGTAGAAGCCTTGGGTGGGTTAGGTTCTCCCATTACTCATGAGTTAATTGTTGCAGATTTAGCCAGAGATTGGCAATTACCAACGGTGTTAGTGGTTCCGGTTAAATTGGGTGCGATTTCTCAAGCTGTTGCCAATGTTGCCTTAGCCCGACAAATGGGGGTACATTTACGAGGAATTATCTTAAATTGTCCGCAACCCAAAACACCAGAAGAACAACAGAATTTAGCACCCATTGACCTGATTCAATCTTTAACTCAAACACCGATTTTAGGGGTCATTCCTTATCTTGAAAATCTCGATGATATCCCTATGTTGGCAAAAGTAGCTGCTCGTTTAGATTTAGAAAAACTGATGCCAAAACTAGCACTTTCAAAGATGCACTAAAACTCCCTATTTGATGTTCTTGGATAGTCATTAACGCCAACTGAATTATTTTATGAAATTGATCACTCAATCTCCTCGTCTTCTCCTACTAGGAATTAGTATTTTATGGATTACTTTAACACAGTGCGGCTCTTCTAAACAACAATTCAATCAATCCACTGAAACCTCAAATCCTCCATCCCTACCCTCACCCACTTTAGTTGCTTCTGCAAGAGAGTGGTCTAATAGTTTTGCAGAAAAAAACTGGCAAGAACAATGGAATATTCGTTCGAGTGGGGCTTGGGGAGAAGAAAATATGGAGGTAATTTCTGACCCGACTCGACAATTTCAACAGGTATTACGTGTCCATTATCCGGAAGGTTCTGCCAGTCCAACTGTCTCCCGCGAACAAGATCGTCCGTTGGGAGGAACACAATTTTATGCCAACTTAAATATTGCACCAACAGATGCTTTAAAACTCAGTTATTATGTCCGATTTTCCGATAATTTTGAGTTTGTCAAAGGGGGAAAATTACCGGGCTTATTTGGCGGAACAGAAACCAGTGGGGGTGAGATTCCCGATGGAACCAATGGCTTTTCAACCCGGTTAATGTGGCGCAAAGATGGAGAGGGAGAAGTCTATGCCTATTTGCCAACGAGTAAAAATTATGGAACCTCAATTGGTCGCGGTTCTTGGCAGTTTATCCCCGGTTTATGGCATCACATTGAACAAGAAGTGATTCTCAATACGCCGGATAAAAAAGATGGTATTATTCGAGTTTTTGTAGATGGAAAACTTGTAATTGATAAAGATAATCTTACCTTTCGTACTACTGAATACCTGAAAATTGAAGGCATTTTCTTTTCTACCTTTTTCGGTGGAGGGAGTACATCCTGGGCAACTCCTAAAGATGTTTATGCTGACTTTGCAAATTTCTCGGTTTCAGTCATTGAAAATACACCAAAGTAGGTTGGGTTGCGGCACAAAACCCAACTCCCAAAAACTTTATTATTGTTGGGTTTCACTTCGTTATTGTTTCCCCCTGGTTTAATAGAATATATTAACAGATCAATTTACCGACTTAAAATAAAATTCATTAAACTGACCTTTTTTTTGTACGGAGGATAACGCACGGGGAAATCTAACCAAAATGTTTTTTTTAAGACACTTTTATAATGAGAAAAGGTATCAAAACTGGCTTTTCCATGATAGGAACCGATGCCACTATTGCCGACACCACCGAAGGGTAAAAATTTACTACAAAACTGTAAAACGGTGTCATTAAAAACGATTCCACCGGAAGAAGTTGCTTGTAAAACTTGTTGCTGTTTGGCGGAATTGGTAGAAAAGAAATATAATGCTAAGGGTTTGGGACGGGCATTGATTTGGGCAATCACGTCTGTTAAATCTGTATATTCTAAAATGGGTAAAATCGGCCCAAAAATCTCATCTTCCATAATCGGATCGTCCCAAGAAACCCGATCCATAAGGGTTGGGGCAATATATTTTTCTTCTAAGTTTATTTGCCCACCCATAATGATTTTTTCTGGATCTAAAAGTTGTGTGAGACGTTGCCATTGTTTAGGATTAATGATTCGGGCATAATCAGGACTTTTTTGGGGATTTTCACCATAAAAATTTTTGAGAGTCTGTTGCAGAATACTTAAAAACTCTGATTTAATTGATTGATGCACTAATAAATAATCCGGTGCAACACAAGTTTGTCCAGCGTTGATAAACTTTCCCCAAATAATCCGTTTTGCGGCTAAGTTTAGATCCACTTCATAATCCACAATACAGGGACTTTTTCCGCCTAATTCTAAGGTAACGGGGGTTAACTGTTTGGCTGCGGCTGACATGACAATTTGACCCACTTTTGTACCTCCAGTAAAAAAGAGATGATCAAACTTTTGTTCTAGTAAGATTTGGGTGGTTTCAACTTCTCCTTCCACCGCTGTAATATAAGCCGGATCAAACGTTTTTTCGATTAAATTAGCAATCACTTTAGACGTTTCTACTGCCACTTCTGAAGGTTTAAGAATGGCACAATTTCCGGCTGCAATTGCCCCCACTAACGGTGTGATCATTAACTGAAAGGGATAATTCCAAGGGCCAAGAATTAACACCACCCCTAACGGTTCAGGATAAACTTGTGCCGATGCGGGGAACTGGGCCAAAGAAACGGGAACTTTTTTGGGTTTTGTCCAAGATTTGAGCTGTTTAATGGCATAATTAACTTCTGTTAAAGCAGCCATTTCAAAGTTTGCCTCTAATTCGGGTCGCCCCAAATCGGCTTTGACAGCCTCTACAATAGATCGACGATGATCGATCAAGGCCTGCTGTAGCCGTTGTAGTTGTTCTCGCCGGAAGCGAAGATCTCGCGTTTGACCTGTGACAAAAAATTGCCGTTGTTGCTGAACCCGTTGAGGAATATTATGAGTGTCTGCCATGATCTGTGAAGTTGCAACCGTTGTTGATCTATATTACAGAGGTTTCCGAACGGGTCGATTGTCATTTATGCTGTTTTTAGGCGTGTAGTGATTCAAGGCAACTGAGGTACAATCCGACCAAACCATGACTATGAAGGAAATTCTATATCTAGAAGTCCCCACACCAGATACTCAACGTGTTTGTACCTGGTTGCAAGAGAAGTTTGAACCGGGAATGGCGGAAAAAGTCGTCACGCCGGATGGGTTTCGCCTGATTTTTCCTGCAACTCCATCATCCAATCATAATGAACTGTTAACCTTTGTCTGGTCGCTACAGCGGACAACCTATCTGAAAGCGTTTCGGACAGGCTATCCCCCCCAAATAGAAGAACGGATTTTTCTGAAACGCTTAGAAACAGAACTTCGTCAACAATTTCCTTATCAATATCCGGAACCGCCAGAGATTGATTTTTCGCAACAATCTATTTTTGAAGGGTTAGCTACAAACTATCCCCAAACGGTGAAATATTTCCAAAAAATGCCGAATGGAGAGTTTGATCTCCAGCGGGTTTATTGGTGGGAAAAACGTTGGCGAGAAGGGGTTCGTCATCCTCAGCAACCCAAGCAGGTGATTCATACTTCTAATCAAACCAATTCGGCTCAACCCGATTATGATTTAATTTATGTTGGGGGGGCTTTAGGAGTACTTCACGCTGCTGTCATGGCACGGTTAGGTTATCGAGTTTTACTATTAGAACGGTTACCCTTTGGTCACATGAACCGGGAGTGGAATATTTCCCGCAGCGAGTTACAAAGTGTGATTAATTTAGGGCTATTTACCTGGACTGAAGTTGAAGGGATTATTGCTAAAGAATACAAAGACGGATTTAATAAATTTTTTGATGCTTATAATCCCCCCGTTGCCCAAGCCCCAATATTACACACGCCTACCGTATTAAATATTGCCTTAAATGCAGAAAAACTATTGCAATTATGTGGTAAAAAATTACGGGAAGCTGGGGGCGAAATTTGGGATGAAACGGAATTTATTCAAGCTGAAGTGAGTCCGAGTCAAGTGTCTGTTGAAAGTATTCATTTACCCAGTCAAACGCCACGTCAAGCCAGCGGACGGTTATTAGTCGATGCCATGGGAACGGCTTCCCCAATTGCTTGGCAACTTAACGGCGGACGGGCGTTTGATAGTGTTTGTCCCACAGTAGGGTCAGTGATTGAAGGCGGTTTTGAACCGGGAGTTTGGGATTCCCAGTATGGCGATGTTCTTAACAGTCACGGCGACATTTCAAGAGGTAGACAATTAATTTGGGAATTATTTCCAGGGTCAGGTAATGAGTTAACATTTTATCTATTTCATTACCATCAAATTCATCCTCAAAATCCTGGATCTTTATTAGAAATGTATGAGGATTTCTTTACAATCTTACCAGAATATCGCCGTTGCAATGTCGATCAATTAGTTTGGAAAAAGGCAACCTTTGGCTATATTCCAGGACATTTTAGTATGAAAAGTAGCGAACGCAAAGTGGCTTATGACCGCTTAATTGCTATTGGAGATGCAGCCTCATTACAATCTCCTTTAGTGTTTACGGGATTTGGTTCATTAGTTCGCAATCTTTCCCGGTTAACGGATTTACTAAATACAGCTTTAAAATATGATTTATTAACGGCAAAATACCTCAATCAAATTCGGGCATATCAAAGTAATGTTTCCGTCACTTGGCTATTTTCAAAAGGGATGATGGTTCCCACCGGAAAACATTTACCCCCCCAACGAGTGAATTCAATTTTAAATACCTTTTTTGGGATTTTAGCCAGCGAACCCCCTGAAGTGGCTGATACATTTATTAAAGACCGAACTCCTTGGGGAATGTTCATCCGTTTAGCTTTAAAAGCAGCCCGAACTAACCCCAAATTATTACTTTGGATTCTTGATTTTATCACTCTAAATGAAATTGGGCGATGGCTGATTAGTTTTTTAAACTATACGGTTTTGGCGTTCATTAGCCAACTATTGGCTTGGGTTCCTGGCTTTACCCGTTGGGTTCAACCTTGGCTAGAACCTCGCTTTCCCAGTCTTTGGTTTAGTTTATTAGCAACCAGCTATAGCTTGACAGATGGTCTGGGAAAACCTCAAGTTAAGGCATTTCAAAAAACCCCGAATTCTGCTGTTATGAATCCTTAGTTTAAAGAAACTTAAGCAGCATGAGTAGAGTGTAAGAGTAAAAAGCCTGCCAAAGATGTAGATGGGGGTCAGGAGAGGAACACCCTATTGCCTATTGCCTCCTCCCTACACCCTACACCCTACACCCTGTTCAATTAATTCTGTAGTATAGATTTTCGGATTAAATATACCAAAATCCCTTATTTGATCCCCAGTTTCTGAGGACAGGAGTTTGATAAGGGAGTTTATTAAAAAATCGAGGAATCTGGGGAGTATGTTGTTTGATATTTTTACTAATTCGACTGTAATTTTTGCCAACCCAACGATTAAATAAAGTCAGAACATAAAGCAGCCGAGAAATTAAAGACTCATCTGTAATTAGTTGAATTAATCCATTGGCTCGGAGTTGATGAATAAATGTAATCAAATCCCGTTCAAACTGTTGGGGTTCAACTTGATATCGCGATAGAATGGCGGCTCGGATTTCTTGAATTGTCCGGGGTTGAGAAATTAATTGCCAAATGGCAGCCCCGACCCAGTCTAACCCAAAATACTCTTCTGATTTCAAGTTGAGAATTAAGACTTCATTACCCAGTTTAGATGAGCGTTGATGTTTAGCAACTGTAATTAATAAGGATTCCTTTAACATTCCACTAAACCATTGATATCACAATAGACGAAGAGATTCAACGTTCTGGCGTTTTAATGATAATGATTGTAACTAACTGTTCAAGTTGAACCTTACCCGTTTTCTGACGCATTTGCTATACAGCTTATTCTTGATTTCTAAAAAGCCACCGATTTAAAGACAAGCGACTTTCAAAAATTGAAAAATAAGGTCAGAAAAGAAGGGCGCTAACCGGATCAACTAGGCGTAAGCATTTAAATAGCTGACTCTACCAGTATAGTCTTTCCCCACCCTGAATAAATAGAGCTGAGTTGATGCTGAACTGATGAATCACGCTTTGGTAGAAACCCATCCTTTCCCATATTTTATCCTGATTTTAACAAGCTTGAGACTGGAATTTCCAGTTTTGATCTGAATGGAGCCAAGTTTTACCTAAAGTAACGTTCTTTAACAGCATCAACAGGTGGCAGAGGCAGCGTCCACAGGCAGACACCCGCCTTTGGTGGGCTGAATACTTTTTTTACAACACAGTTTGGATTGATTTAGAGATGCGTTAGCCTGTCTGATAGCCCTAGCGCCTGGTTGGGTTAGCAATGCCCTTAATTTGATTACACTCCTCGATTTCCATTCATCCCTATTCCGCACTGCTGTACCGGAGAGCCTACCCCCGCCTCTGCGGAGATCGTCTGTTAGGACTTGAATTTAATTAAACTGTAGCCGGATGGTTCAGATTGCATTAGGATGAAAGAAATAATCAGTCTAAAATCCTAGCCGTTTTCTGTGCACAAGATGATTGTCTAAGTCTTGTAAGGAATGAGTCAGATGAAGTGGAAAAAATTGCGATCGCAAATCGCCTTTGACCATCAATGGTGCCGAGTTCGACAGGATACAGTTGAGTTACCCAATGGTAAGATTATTGATGATTTTTTTGTTAATATTCGGCCAGATATTGCGTTAGTTCTAGCGATCACTCCGCAACAAGAGATTATTTTTGTGCGTCAATATCGTCATGGGGTGGAGCAGATTTTACTTGAACTACCAGCAGGTTCTTTTGACCTGACTACAGAAGATCCAGAAACAGCAGCTAGACGAGAATTAGCTGAAGAAACAGGGTATCACGCCACCTCGTTGATTCAACTAGCGACTTTATACGATAACCCTGTAAAAGATACGAATTCTATTCATTTATTTTTAGCGCCAGAAGTGCATTATGCTAATCTTAAGCAATTAGATATCACTGAAGAAATTGATGTTGTTTTAATTTCAATCAAAGACGTAAGAGAGAAAATAAGAACTGGAGAAATTTGTGTTTCAGGAACAATTACTGCGTTATTTTTAGGTTTAGATTATTGGCAACAGAATGAGGATTATTAGCCGCAATCTTTTTAGTATATTTCCTATTCCTTAGATTCATAAAAACGGCAATCTTGACAGGGGCCTTCTGGATTAACTGCACAGCGAATATAGGAAGAACGCGCATTATATCGACAAGTAATATCGCCAATTAAATACCCAACTCCTTCAAGATATTCTGCATCCGGCGGTAAGTCAGGTCGCCGCCAACGGCTGAATGCCACCGTACTGCCAACCGCTTGGATTTCTTGCATTGCACGGCTTTCCAACTCTCGTCGGAACCAGAGATAAATCAGGAATGGACTGATGCCTAAGCTGAGGATGAATAGAGTTTGGAATAGCACGGGACTCTATAAAATCTCGACTAGATGCAGGTTACATTTTATTTTTTATCATCTTAACATACTGATCTAGATTAATTCAAGATTGAGGGACTAAAAATCCGACGAAAATACCGGATTAAACCTTTTGATTTAGATAATCCCCTTGCCGGAGAAATGAATAAATAAATAAATGAAACTAAACTGATTCGGATTAATCGATACCCAAAAGCTGACGCATTCGCATATTTTTCTAAGCTTAGCAGATAGCTATAAATACGATGTTCTAGTTTGAGATGAGGATATTGATCGCTAATTGATGAAGGATAGTGTACAACTGTAATGTTCGGTGTTATCGCCAGTTGATGACCTTGTTGATGGTAGCGCATACAAAAGTCAAAATCTTCATAATATAAAAAGTAATCTGAATCAAAATGAGGACATTTTTTGAATTGATTTAAATTGATTAACAAGCTACAACCACTGACCCAATCGATTGAAATTAATGTATTTTTTTGTAGAGAGTTATGATAAGCTTGAGGTAAAATTTTCCCTGTTTTTGGATTGAATGTTCCTCCCCCTAGCCAAACTGTCCCATCTGGTTCTTGAACTAAAGTCCCTAAAATAGAGAGGGTCGGATTTTGATGAAAACATTCAATCGCGTTCAATGCTGCATTTTCTGTTAAATAAGCATCAGGATTGATTAACCAAACAATTGCTTTTTTATCTTGTTGATAAACCCAATTCAATCCCATATTACATCCTGCTCCAAACCCTAAATTTTGGAGGGCATCCAAAATCAAAATCCGATCAGATTTGAATTTAAAAATTGAGGAATCATCGGGCGAGTTATTGACAATAATGAGTTGATAATTAATCTGAGATTGAGATGAAATTGAGTGAATTAAACCCTTAATATAGTCAGTTGAATAATAATTAACTGTGATCCAATAAATCATTATAATCAGGGTGTAAGTTATACCCGCAATCTCTAAGTATAGAACAAAAGTGGCAAAGAGTGGCTATTAAGGGTTGGACAGGTGTTTTGTTCACCCTCTCCTCTGGTCAATTCTAGATGTTATATGATCAGCCATTACAAATGTTAATCCTTCAGAATAGATTGATGAGGTTTATCAATTATAAGCTAAACTAAAATAATGATTGCTATAATCGCGAGATTTTGATCAAAATAAATTAAATTTCAACTGATCCATCTGGAGTGCATTAATGAAAACAAAAAGCCGACCCAGCTTTTACTTAGTGGGAGCACCCAAAGCCGGAACCTCTGCTTTAGCAGCGCTGCTTGCTCAGCATCCCCAAATTAGTATGTGTCACATTAAAGAGTCTAATTTTCATTGTCCTGATTTAAATCTTCCCAAACCCAAATCAGAAAAAGAATATCTTTCCCTATTTTCAGTTACCCCGGATACAAAAGTGTTAGCGGATGCCTCAATTTTATCCCTTTATTCTCATCGGTCAGCCCAGTCTATTACCCAATATGTAACCCATCCTAAAGTCTTGATGATTTTAAGAAATCCGGTGGATGCCATGTATGCTTGGTATTCACAGATGTCATTTGTTAGAAATGAACCTTTACTCAGTTTTCAAGCAGCACTTGCTGCAGAAGTTGAAAGAAAACAAGGACGTTTAATCCCCACCTATGGAAGTACTAAATTTTGTCCTCAGCTTCTATTCTATCGAGATATTATGCGATATGCGGAGCAGATTGAACGGTATTTTTCTGTCTTAAGTCGTGATCAAATCATGATTTTTACTTATGATGATTTCAAGGCCGATGCAACCGCCGTCTATTCAAAAGTGCTTGATTTTCTTGATCTCGATTCATTTACCCCTAAATCTCAGACAGTCAATGTTAATAAAGAGCGACTAATGCCAGGATTACACTCTTTTTTAAAAAAAACATTAGCAGAACCGGCAAAAGCATTGCTCCCTACAAAAACTCGTTCTGATTTGATTATGTTCATCGATAAAATTAATTCACGTGAAGTTCAGCGATCTCAAATGGATGAACAGTTGAAAGTGACTCTAAAAGCCGAATGTTTACCAGATATTATCCGATTAGAAAAACTCATTGGACGGGATTTAAGTCACTGGTATGCTTAATTAATGGTTCTACTCTGGATGATGCCGATTTTGTTGCTGATAAAACAGATAAACAAGCAACCATAATCCCAATGTTTGAACACTAATAGATACCAGGGTCGCCCAAGCCGCTCCTTTCCAGGAGTAGAGTGGAATTAGCCAAAAATTGAGGACAACATTCAATAAAGCGGCAAACACTTGAATAATACTACGCCATTTGTTAAAACCGGCTCCTGTTAAAGTGTCTGCGGCTAAATATTGAAAGACAAATAATATATGAAAGGGAGATAACCAACGTAAAACCGCAACAGATTCTCGATATTCTTCTCCTAAAATCCAAGGAATTACGGGAGCAAACAAGAGATAACCCAGCAGGGCAACCAACCCATATAAACTAACAGACGGCATGATTTTTTTGGCTAAATTTAAGCTGCCTTTAATTCCGCTTGCTCCTTCTTTGAAAAAACGAGCATAAGCGGCATTGGAAATAGCAAAAATGGGAAAATAACCCACATCAATAAATCGATAAGCAGCGGCGTATGCTCCCGTTGCGCTGAGGGTAGAAAGGCTGGCTAACATCATTTTATCGGCATGGGCATTGACTGTGGTAGCTGAAGCATTAATGGAAAAATAAAATCCGGGTTTTAACTGAGTCATTAATTCCTGAAGATTGAATTGGGGTAATCCCAACATTCGGCAAACCAGGAGAAAAGAAACAATCCCAGAAATTGCGGTTCCCAGTAAATATAATCCTCCCCAAGTTAACAGACTAGGCTGCTGAAAAAAAGCAATTAATGCAACAGATGCCAGCAATTTGCTAAAATTATGAAACACTTTAATTTGTGCAGCTTTATGGGCTAAATTTTGAGCCAGTAGAGCACCCGTTGCCGTAATCCAAATTCGCAGAAAAAACAAATCAGCAAAACAGACCAGAAAAACCAATAAGGGAGAAATTTCTTGATGGAAAATCAAGGGAGAAACATATACTGCTAAACCCGATAACAGTAAACTGGTGATTAAAATAGTAAAAAGGGCATTTCCCCAACATCGCCGAAATTGGCTGGGATCTCTAGACACATTCTGTACCAAAACATCACTGCTGCCCAAACCGGAAAAGGGACTGGCAACAAACGCTAACGCCAATACCCCGGAAAAACTGCCGTATTGTTCCACGCCTAAGACACGTGCCACAATCATAAAATAAGTCATCTGGAGGAAAATTCCGATGACTTGAGCAATTAGCATCCATAACGTATCGCGGAATAGTGCTTTTTGCAGTAAGGTCGTCACTTTTGATTTAATTGAATGCATTGCGACTTGAATCTGGAAAATTTTAAACTGGATAGAGGTGTGTTTAACCTTCTGAATTTGACCTTTGCCAACCTCAACCCATTACAGAAGAGTAGGGAATCCTAGCCATTGTGTCGAACGGAGATCATATAATGAAGACGGTTGCAATCAGCATGAATCAAACATCCATTCAATCATTGAGTTAACCACACTCTGTATTTGTACTCCCGATTGATTTCAACTCAATTCTAACCAGTGGTGCGACCGATCTGCTACGGGAGGGCTGTTGCCCACCCCCTACCAAAGGTGCACCCAGAAGTAGAATTGAGTTGAGCCGTTGGGATTTTAAACTGTTGTTCATTGGAAAGTGGTAAACCCGCCCTACTTTCCAACTCACCGCCAAATGCGATCAAGGTGAGGGATTTAGCGGGAATCATCTATGCATCATCAGCTTCTCACTTTAGCAACATTTGGGATTTTTACAATGGGAACCATTCCCGGAAATGCTGCCGTTGAAGGGATTAACCCCTTAAAGGTGGAAACGCTGAAATCGTCGGAACTGCAACTGGCCCAGGATCAGACGGAAGAAACCAACGTTCGGGTGTATGAACAAGCGAGTCCGGCAGTTGTTTCCATTGATACAGAAAAAACCAATGGCAGTGGGACGATTATTACCCCGGATGGTTTAGTCTTGACTAATGCCCATGTGGTGGCGGAAGAAATAACGGTGAATGTGGTTCTAGCTGATGGTCAAGAAATGGTAGCCGATGTGGTAGCGTTTGGGGATGTGGGGCTAGATTTAGCAGTTTTGCAAATTCGGGATGCCAGCAATTTACCAACGGTTCCCATTGCCCCTTCGGGTTCGGTGAAAGTGGGTCAACGGGCTTTTGCCATTGGTAACCCCTTTGGTCAATTTCAGGGGACATTAACCGTGGGGATTGTCAGTCGCATTGATCGCGATCGCAACTTAATTCAAACCGATGCCGCCATCAACCCCGGCAATTCAGGGGGGCCATTACTCAATAGTCAAGGGCAACTGATTGGTGTCAACACAGCCATTTTCACCCGAGGCCGAGGCGGCGGCAATATTGGCATTGGCTTTGCCATTTTAGTCGATCAAATTCCCCCCTTTTTACAAGCCGTTAAAGATGGAACCGCCCCAACAGAAGCCCCTTCAGCCCAACCGATGATATTTTCTCAACAGGACGCTGAACCCATTGAGTTAGACGGCCCAACCGTAATGGGAAATTTAGATAATAAAGATAATATCCTCCCAGTTGATAATAGTTATTACGATATTTATGCCTTTGAAGGAACCGCAGGTCAGCAAGTGACGATTGAAATGACCAGCGATGAGATTGATCCCTATTTAATTTTATTAAGTGCAGATGGCAGTGAACTGGCGCAAGATGATGATAGCGGCGGAGACAAAAACGCCAAAATTACCGTAACCTTACCCACAGATGGCACTTATACCTTTTTAGCCAATTCCTATGAAGCGGGACAATCCGGCAATTACCAACTAAAGGTTATGACTACAGTGCCGGGTTTACCCTCTCTGCTGCCTTCTGGTCAAACCCTAATAGATCAACAAGGAGTTCTTGAAACCACAGATGCGGTTTTGCCCTCTGATAACAGTTTGTATGACGAATATACCTTTGAGGGGGTTGAGGGTCAATCCGTCACCATTCGACTCGAAAGCGAAGAGTTTAATCCATACGTGGCCATCCTAGACCCTCAAGGTCAGTTATTGGCTGAAAATGATGATGTCAGCTCCTCCGACAAAAATGCAGTAATCACGATAACATTACCTATGGCAGGTCAATATCGAGTGGTAGTTAATGCGTATGATTCGACGGGTCAAGGTCAATATCGGCTCACGGTTCGGTGACGACTCCCAACACTGTGAGCTACAGCCTCTGTCTCTAGATAGAAATTATTTTACCCTCAAAACTCATGGGTATTATGCTGTATTGTGCGAACCGTAAGAACTAAACTGTAGAAAACGTGAGTCAGCTCAGTTCTTCTTGCTGGTTAAACCAGCAACGGCTGCACGGCGCAGCTCACTATCCTCTCGACCCAGAGTCTCTGAGTATTACTTTTAGCTCTGTCCACGAATTGAATGTCTCGCAATGAAGATCATCTTTCTTCTTGACGTAGAACGCCTTCGGGGGATGTTAAGCCCGCCTTCACTGGTCTTTGACTCTTGTGGTTTTTACTGATTTTAACCGTTCGCGCGCGGATGCGGTACCACATATTTTCTACAAATTTTGATCAACAGTTAACAACCCCTAGAGGTATATTGTGATGTATCATTTTATTCAAGCTTGGGCAACCACAGCAAGTTTACTAACAGTTGTATCTGGATCGACCTATACGATTCTCTCAGACAGTCTACCTCCTGCAACCGCTGTGTATCAGGACTCCCAATCTTTGTTGCTCAACTCTGATGCAACGCAGTTGCTGGCACAGGAGAGTGAACCCAATAAAAAACCCGCGAGTGAACCCACAACCGAAGACACTCCAACTCCTGCAACGACTCCAGAACCTGCAGAAACCCCAACTCCTGCAACGACTCCAGAACCTGCAGAAACCCCAACTCCTGCAACGACTCCAGAACCGATGGAAACTCCCTCACCTGAGAGACCTTCCGCACCGACTGAACAACCCGTTGAGGAGGAAATGCCCACGAAACCATCTGAAGAACCAACAGAACCCACTGAGTTGATTCTAGATACCCAAGGGGCATTAGAGGAGGGCGATCAGGTCTTAGAATCAGATAATAGCTTGTATGATGAGTACACCTTTGATGGAGAAGAAGGTCAGTCCGTGACAGTGACCTTAGAAAGTTCTGACTTTGATACCTATCTTGCCGTCTTTACACCAGACAATACGTTACTGGACGAACATGACGATGTCAGTCAAACCAATAGTAATTCTGCCATTACTGTGACTCTGCCCACCACCGGAACTTATCGGGTGATTGTCAATTCTTATGATTCAAAAGGGAGAGGAAGCTATAACTTAAAGATTCGTTAGACTTTCCTCTAAATGAATCTTTTGTGTAATGGATAACAGAATGAACCCGGCTTCTTGAGGAAGTCGGTTTTTTTATTCGTATTTGTATAAACTCATTTGAAATTTATCATTTAGAAAAATCATAAATATCGCTTTTTGCAGTCATCAATAAACAGTTATATAAATTATATATACAACTTTATATTGAACGAAATTAGAGAATTTGCTTCATAATAGATCAAAAGAGAAAGACAAAAATAAAGCGGACTTTCTCAAGAGGGTGCGTGGTTAAATCAATGATGGACAACTATTTTATTAACGTTCTCCTGGTTGAAGACAATCTCGGAGATGCGTATCTAATCAAGGAGCGATTAAAAAAATCAAAGACAACACACTTTAAAATCACTCATGTTGCTAAGCTCAAAAAAGCAATTGAATATATCCTTAAAGATTTTTTTGATATTATTCTCCTAGATTTATCATTACCTGATAGTAAAGGATTAGAAACTTTAGCCGCGATTGAACAACAAGCAACCCATATCCCTATTATTGTTTTAACGGGACTCAATGATGAAGAATTAGCCCTAGAAGCGGTTCGTCAAGGGGCGCAAGATTACCTCAAAAAAGGATTAATCGTCAGTGAACTTCTGGTTCATGCGCTGCGTTCTGCCATTGAACGAAAACGTACCCAAGAACAATTAAGACGGCAAAAACAACAGCTTGAAATTGCCAATCAAATCCTCGAACAGCGCACCCAACAACTTGAGGCCCTCAATGCTGAACTAGAAGCCTTTAACTATACAGTTTCCCATGATTTACGCTCTCCACTCATTAGCATTGACGGATATAGCTGTTTTTTAGAACAACAGTATGGTGCAAATCTCGATCAGCGGGGTAAGCGTTATCTCAACAATATCCGCCAAGCCACTCAGCGCATGAATCAACTGATTGAAGATTTATTAATGTTATCTCGGGTACAGAAAAGTTTACTGTCTATCACTTCAGTCAATCTCAGTCAAATGATCCAGGCGATCGCCCAAGAACTACAACGGCAAAATCCCTCAGATCGGGTTAATATTAAAATTACCCCCAATATTGTGGCTGATGGCGATCAACGACTGTTACGAATTGCCCTAGAAAATCTCCTCAGTAATGCCTGGAAATATAGCGCCCGAAAACCTAAACCTGAGATAGAATTTAGTGTTCAATCCTCAACCCCGCAAACCACTTATTTAATTCGGGATAATGGCATTGGGTTTAATATGAATCAACCCGATCAACTGTTTAGACCCTTCCACCGTTTACACTCTAGTAGCGAATACCCCGGTACAGGCATTGGTTTAGCCACCGTTCAACGGATTATTCACCGCCATCACGGTCAAATTTGGGCTGAAGCCACCGTTGGGAAAGGAGCCACTTTTTACTTTACATTAGGGATTAACCGCTGCTCAAATCACAATCAAAAGTAAAATGCCTCAAGCTATTGTCGTAGCCTTATTTTAACAATTCTGACTGATTCTAGAAAAATTATCCAATTCAATGAAAGCTTGTTAGTCAATTCAGGGAATACTAAAACTATATCTTCATTTGCAAACCTCTTTTAAACAGATAGCTGTCAATTTTGAGGATAATTATCTGTTGATTTTGTTTGTCTTTATTCTTAATTTTTTTAAACAATAAAATATCAGTGTTTTTTCTGATGAAAAAACACTAAAAAACATATAAATTTAAATTAGACCTCTGTAGAGGAGAGGTCAAAAAGTACTGAAATCTGAGAATGATTAGATTTTCAGCTTCTATTCTCAATGAGAAGACATCATGAATCATATTAATTACCCCTTTCTCTTAGCAGTACACATTGTTTGTGCGGGTCAAAAAAACCTTGGCAAAGAATCTAAAAGCCTTTATGAACTGGCAACTCAAACTAGAGTGAATCAACAAACCCGTGAAGAAATGAAAAAAATTCTGACTCAGGATAGTCATCATTTAACTTTAGAAGAAGTTGCCCTAAAAGTTCCGTATGAACAACAGCATGAAGCCATGTATCTACTGCTTGTAGTGGCTAAAGTTAATGGAAAATTTTGTATAAAAGAACAAAAAGTAGTTGAAGAAATAGCTCAGATTTGGAATTGGCAACCGGAAGAAATACAACAACGATTTGAATTAGTAGAATTATTTATCGAAAAACTATATTTAGAAATGATATTATCGGGAAAAGATTATGAAAAAGCAGTCATTCAATGTGCGAATATTGCTCAGGAAGATTATCATTTTGCAGAAAAAGCCTTAAAAAAGACAGGTTCAATTTTACTGAATTTGAAAACAACCCTAAATCAGCAAATTAATACAGTCCAAATAAATTATAAAAATAAGACGCAGGCAACAACAGCAAAGGAAGTTAGTCAGCAGTTAGAAGAAACTCAAAAATCACTTCAGAATGATATCTCAGATAAAATTGAAGATGTTCGTCGTTCACTTCGGTCTAAAGAAAGCGCTTTGAGTCATTTTACGATTGCCTTTATGGGTAAAACGAAGGCAGGAAAAAGTACACTTCATGCCATATTAAGTCATCAGGGATGGGATGCCATTGGGGAAGGAAAACAACGTACGACTCGTGAAAATCGAGTTTATGAATGGAATAATATCAGAGTGATTGATACACCGGGAATTGGCGCACCGGGTGGAAAAAGTGATGAAGAAATAGCTAAAAGTGTAATTGAAGAATCTGATTTAATTTGTTATGTCGTGACAAACGATAGTATTCAAGAAACAGAATTTCAGTTTTTACATCTACTCAAAAAAAATTCAAAACCCTTAATTATTCTATTGAATGTGAAGCATAATTTACGGGATACACGACGCTTAGACTATTTTCTAAAATATCCTGATAAGCCTTTTGCAATGGAAGGTAAAAGCGGTTTAGGCGGACATATTGAACGCATTCGTCGCTATGCAAAAGAACATTATACTAATGATTACTTTCCCATTATTCCAGTAATGTTGTTAGCGGCTCAACTCTCCCATGAACCAGAACATCAACATCATAAAGCAACATTATTTAAAGCCAGTCGAATGCAAGATTTTTTAGATGCTTTACAGCAGTCTATCATTGATTATGGCACAATTCGGCGATCGCAAACGTTACTCGGTTCTACCGTTTATCCCATTAATAAACCTCATGACTGGGTTAAACAACAAGCACAAGGTTATCAACAGCTTGCAGAAATATTAATCAAAAAACAAAAGGATACCCACATAAAAATTAAAATTGCACAACAAGATAGCTTTGAGGATTCAAAGACACAAATTGAAGCGATTTTTAATACAGCCATTAATATGGTTCCACATTTTGCAGAACAGAATTGGGACTCAGAGGGGAGAATATTACAACAGCGTTGGCAAAGAGAATTAAACTCATTCAACTTTCAAAAGCGGTTAAATCAGGCTTTTAAAGCAGCAGGGCAACAGTTTAACGATGAAGTTCAAGAAACACTCGATGAACTCGGAAATGAATTAAAATTAATTGCTAAACTCAGTTACGACTCATTTAATTTCGACACCCAGGATTCATTTAATACTCGCAATTTTTTTAGATTTGGGGGAGGTATTCTATTGACAATAGGAACAGCACTTGCATTTATTGCGCCGCCTGTAGGAATTGCAATAGGAATTGTAGGGGGTTTAATGAGTATGGCTTCTGGATTGTTTAAATCAAGAGATGAAAAACGACGTGAAGCCGTTAAATCTATCTCAAAATCTTTACGGAATCAACTTTATACTTTTAAGAAAAAAGCACTTCAAGAAGCTGAGAATGATTTTAATAATTACTCTAATTCCATGAAAAACAAAATTGACTCCTATTTCTATCAATTGATTTCAGGATTAGAATATCTCTCGCAACAATTACAAGAAGCAGAGCAAAACTTACAAACACAGGCTGATACTCTGAATCAAGCTTATGCTAAGCGAATTATTGATTGGTGTCAGGACAAATATGAACCTTTAACTGAGGCAAAGATTCAACAAACTGTTGCTAGAGTTCATCGAGAATTTGGGAAATATATTCATATCACTCCCCACTCAAAATTCACACTCAAAAAATCACCAGATGAACTGAAACAGGTTTTGCAAGAAAATGTTTATCTATCATTCTCCCAATAAAATGATATTTACCTAAAGAATAAAAATTAGGTGATTAGATTAAGAAAATCAAGCCAATTGCTCAGCCGTTTAAACTCAATAGGAAACATTAATCATGACTCAAAATAATCAAGACTTTCAAGCCGCAAAAATTGGTTTTCAGTTTGCATCTGCACTGACTGAATTTGATACATGGCTCGAAAATAGTGATAAATCTGAACTTAAATCTCTACGGAAAAATCTGCATAATGATTTAAAAGAATATCGAGAACAAGGCGCTATCAGTGTTGCTTTTGTCGGACAATATAGTTCGGGTAAATCAACAATCATTTCAGCATTAACTGGAAAACGAGATATTAAAATTGATGCCGATATTGCTACAGATAAAACCAGTGATTACAACTGGAATGGCATTCGCTTAACTGATACACCCGGACTATTTACCGAACGTAAAGATCATGATGCGATTACTTATGAAGCAATAGAGAAAGCTGATTTACTCGTATTTTGCTTAACTTATATGCTGTTTGATTCTATTACTGTTGAAAACTTCAAAAAGTTAGCTTATGAAAAAGGGTATCGCTGGAAAATGATGCTAGTTATTAATAAAATGTCTGATGAAGCAGGAGAAGAAGAGCAGAAAATTATTAATTATCGCCACAGCTTAGCAGAAGCATTAAAACCCCATAGCTTAGATGAGTTTCCAGTTTGTTTTATCGATGCCAAAGATTACTGTGAAGGCAGTGACGAAGAAGATGATTTTCTTCAAGAAATTAGCCGCTTTAAAACTTTTACTGAAGCATTAAATCAGTTTGTAGACAAACGAGCCGCTTTAGCAAAATTAGATACTCCAGTTCGGATTGCTTTAAGTTATTTAGAAACAGCACAAGCAAATTGTAGCGGGAATTCAGTTCAGGATGAAACTTTCTTTGAATTGTTAAATCGTTTATCTCATGTTGTCCGTAAAGAACGTAATCGTTTACGAATTAAAGTAGAACGTATTGCCTTAAAAATGTCTGCTGATATTGCTCAAGAAGGGGTTTATTTAGCTTCAGAAGTTGGTGTTAATCAAGATATTGAAAGTCTAGCAAAACAAGCTGAGTTAAATATCAAAGCACATTATGAACAAGCCGAAACTACATTACAATCAATTTGTGATTCTGCCGCTGAAGAGATGCGTCATGAAGTTGAACAAGTTTTCCAAGATGATTTATTTCAAGCCTTTTTCGCCTATTTAGAACATCAATATAACCTCTCTGTTGATAATATTAAATCCGGCATAAATCTAGAAGCATTAAAAGCTACAGTTCAATCCCTCAAAGTTATTGCAGAAATAGCCGGAGTTAATTTACTAAAGATGGCTACTCGTGGCTTTTTAAATACAGCCAGCAAACAAGGATTTTTACGCTCTATTGATGTGGTGGGGAGTGGACTGCATCAAACAGTTTTAGGAGTCGGTAAATTTGTCGGATTTAAGTTTAAACCGTGGCAAGCAGTTGGTATTGCTAAAAATCTAGGTAATGCCGCTCGTTTTTTGGGGCCGATAGCTTGCGTGGCTGCAATTGTACTAGATATGATGGAAGCAGAAAAAGAACATCAACAAGAACAAAAAATGGCAGAATGTCGTCAAGCAATCACAAGTGAATTTATAAAGGTTGGTAAAGATTTAGAAGCCCAAATAAGCATTCAACTGAGTGAATTTGAAGCACAAGTTTATGATGAAATAGACAAAAAAATATCACAGACTCGTCGCCTGCAAGAAGAAACAATAGCCGCTTCTAATATTCAGATGAAAGAATTAATGGAAATTCGAGAAAAGTTTGAGCAGATTCTGACAGATATCAAAAAAGTTTCAGAAATCAGTGAGTAATTGATTCTAGTAAAATTTATCAGCCTGGAAATATTACAAATCTTGAAGCACTTGTTGCACAATCATCACATCATAGTACAATCAACCCAGTATGTAATTTTCAAGGGACTGCGGTAGGCTGGTTTGCCTGCCGTTATTTTTTTGCTGATAACTGTTAATAGCTCACGGTAAAGAAAACCCCGTAGTTCGGTAAATATATTCCTGAACCTTTTGATAATCCTCAGGATTATTTTGAGGATTGAGAATAATCGATTCTTGAGTATGGGGTAACCAAAATGTAATCCGTTGACTACAATCACAGGTAAAGGTACGAACCTGGTTGAGATCAATCACATACCGATGGCGCTGATACCCTATTGTCACCCAGCACTTTGAGAGGGGTTGAGTCGTTGTTTTTTTGATATACTCAACAATTTGATGATAAACATCTGGATTACTAGTTAAATTAATAATAATGGGTTGACCACTTTCGGGTAACCAAAACTGAATCCGTTGGTTGATCCCAATACAAAAGGCACTGAGGCTGTCGAGGTCAACAACATAAGTATTTCTTTCATGCAGAATTTTAATCCAGTAGACCACAAGACCACCTCAAACCTGTAAGTCCATGCATGATGATTTTTGCCTAAGGTAGCCCATCACCCTCTTTTATACCCTATCATCATTACAGTGCACGTGAGTTAACCGCCCTTCCAGGGCGGGGCTTGAAACCCGCTTTTTTGGTCAAAAGTCTGCAAGTAGGATTTAACTTTTTTGGACATGAATTTATGCCTAAAGCAAGCAAGTCTTTACTTCTGACTCTCTTGCAAAGTTGCTTCACTTGGGGAGACCCCAAGACCGCACTTTGCGCTTCTGACTTCTGACTTCATTTACGAGACTTCAGCCGCAGAAGATAAGATAGACTCAGTTTCAACTGGCTTTTGTTGGGTGGGTAAGGTGGTTTGAAGGCGATGGGCTTCTAAACCGCTAGCAGCCTGAATTAATCCTAAAAATAGGGGATGAGGACTATTGGGCCGGGATTGAAACTCAGGATGAAACTGAGTAGCAATAAAAAAGGGATGATTGGGCAACTCAATAATTTCAACTAATCGACTATCGGGAGACGTTCCACTTACAGCATACCCTGTTTCTAGCAACAGGTTCCGGTAGGCATTATTAAACTCATAACGGTGGCGATGGCGCTCATAAATCACTTCCTGCTGATACAATTTAAACGCTAAGGTATTCGGCTGTAATCGACAGGGATAAAGTCCCAAGCGCAACGTTCCCCCTAAGTCCACCACATCTTGTTGTTCAGGAAGTAAGTTAATCACAGGGTGAGGAGTCTCTGGATCAAACTCAGCACTGTTTGCCTGTTGCAGTTGAGCAATATTTTGCGCCCATTCAATCACACCACATTGCATTCCCAAACATAGCCCTAAAAAGGGAATTTGTTGTTCTCTTGCCCATTGAATGGCTGCCACTTTTCCTTCCACTCCCCGAACTCCAAAGCCACCGGGAACCAAAATCCCATCCACTCCATTGAGTTGAGTGGCAACATTGTCTGTATCTAGGGTTTCGGAATTAATCCACCGTAGATTCACTTCAACTCCAGCCGCAATCGCCGCATGACGCAAGGCTTCCACCACAGAGAGATAAGCATCACTCAACTGCACATATTTACCCACAATGGCAATCTCAACCCTAGCAGAAGAGGATTGATCCTGAGCCTGATCTCGGTGGTAAAGTCGATTCACAAGAGTTTCCCAGGCTTTTAAGTGGGGTTGACGTTGTTCCAATTGCAACAGGTTGAGGGTTTGCTGAGCTAAGCCTTCCCGCTCTAAAATTAAGGGAACTTCATAAATACTGTTGGCATCTTGAGCCGTAATCACGCAATTGACTTCAACGTTACAGAATTCTGAGACCTTATCTTTTAAGCCAGAAGTTAGCGGGCGATCGCAACGACAGACTAAAATATCTGGTTGAATGCCAATTGAACGCAACTCTTTAACGGAATGTTGCGTGGGTTTAGTTTTCATTTCCCCAGCTGCGGAAATATAGGGAACTAGGGTGACATGGAGATAGATTACATTATTGCGTCCCACATCTTTACGAAATTGCCGAATCGCCTCTAAAAACGGTAAAGATTCAATATCCCCTACTGTACCCCCCACTTCCGTAATCACCACATCAGAATTGGTATTTTGGGCCACCCGATGAATCCGTTCTTTACACTCATTGGTAATATGGGGAATCACTTGCACTGTTCCCCCTTGATAGTCTCCTCGACGTTCCTTATTAATCACCGCTTGATAAATTGAACCGGCTGTCACGCTGTTGAGACGGGACATAGAAGTGTCGGTAAATCGTTCGTAATGCCCTAAATCCAAATCCGTTTCCGCCCCATCTTGGGTGACAAACACCTCTCCATGTTGAAAGGGACTCATTGTCCCTGGGTCAACATTAATATAAGGATCAAGTTTCAGGATCGATACGGAATAATCTCGGGATTTCAGTAAACGTCCCAGACTGGCTGCCACGATACCTTTGCCAATACTGGAGACGACCCCACCAGTGATAAATACAAACTTAGTCATAAAATTACTAACCTATACTTTAGCACTCAATCAGGATTCATTGTGCCACAAGCAGAGAGGGGAAGTGATTTGTTTTTCGTTATTAGTTATTGGTTTTTCGTGATCGCAAGAGATTGACACTCTGTTAACCTAAGCATGAGAGTCACCTCTCATGCTCGGCTTCAAAACGGTGCTTGATGCTTTCACATCACACGGCTCTTCTCCAAGTTGACCATTACCATTTAAGCTGAGTAGAAAGGCTCTATCCCCCGTTCCCTGTTCCAAGGGTGCGTAGCGCTATAAAAAAATCCCCCCAACTTTCATGCAGTTGAGGAGTTGATGATTTTTAGGGAAAAGCAAAGTGGGTTTTAAGGGTTAGACAATGACTAGGAGTTCTTGCGACGACGAACCCCAAACAAACCTAACGCACCAGCAGCGAATAACGCGCTTGTGGTGGCAGGTTCAGGAACCTTTTCTAAGTTACCTTTACCCATGTCCACTAAGAATAAGACATCGTTGAAGTCACGGTCAGAGTCTTCATAGAAGTTGGCTGCGTCATTACCATTTAATTCACCGTACAGATCCTCAAAACCTAAGAGCATGTAACGATCATCGAGAGCATAAGCAACAGCGTGTTGTAGTCCGTCTGGATTTTTGCCACTGAGGGAGCTAAATTCATCCCGAACACCAGAAACGTTGAGACGACCCGCACTTAAGAGAAACTCAAATTGATCTCCAGCAGCAAACGAACCTAAACTCTTGCTGTCGCCATATTGCATGGAGCCATTTTTATCCAGCGTGTTCCCTAAAGTACCGTACTGTAAAAAGTTTTCTTCGTAGTCAATTGTTGCTGTATCTTTGGCAGCACTAAGACTTCTCCAGATAAAGTCATTATCTTCTCCATTAACACTATACTTTAGGTGATTATTTTTGATGGTTCCTTCACCCAGGAAAGTAATGCTCACATCAGAGTCATAGTTGAGGATAAGATTATCCAAATCAACCAGGCGAGAACCACCAGGAGCCACACTCGTATTGAGTGGATCGCGCTCACCGTCTCTCAGATACTCATAAACACTGTTGAAATTATCAGTCGTTTCCTGACTATCAAAGGAGACTGCTGATGCAGACCCCATCAAGGTAAAAGAAGAGATAACAGCGGTTGTAACTGCTAATAATGTTGTAGAAGGAAAGTTAGGTTTCATTAGACGACTCCTAGATTTAACAGGGATTTGCAGGGGAAATAATCTTGATTTTTAATTCTTGATTTCAGCATAACTTGCCATTTTTTGGTTGGCTATCAACTCATTTAAATTTCATTGAATCTTTACAGTAAATGAGAACAATTAAAGTTTAAATCAAGAAACAATCAGACGATTTATCTTATTCTATAGAGAGAAACAAAACCCATCAACTGTTGAAATTACCAGGCTTTATTTTGACAATTTTCTTGCACAACTCAGTATTTTATTGATTTTTATAAATTCCTATAATTAGGCTGATAATTCAGTTGTAATTAGAACATTTTTTTGTTGTTTATATATCCTGATTTTTACAGAACAATAATTTAACGTAAATCTCAATATCCGTATTGACTCGGAGGAAACTCTCAGATCGGTAGTATAAGTAACACCCCAAAGGCCGCTGATGAAGTTTTACTGCAATACCCGACGCGATCGCCTCTGACGACAGGATAGAAAGGTGGTTGAGTACAGGGGTTCGGTTGGGGGAATTTACGAGATTACTGGCTACTATTATCCTGCTATCGCTGCTTTACCCCTTCAGCCAACCCTCCGATAATGCAAAAATATTTCTTGTTTAACTTGCTGGACTTCCAATAAGTGTAATCGGGGAGCTACATCAGCTAAAAACCCCTTTCCAGAAACAGGTGTAGGTGAATTACTCCCCCCCAGAATGAGGGGACAAATGGTGAGCCATAATTCATCAATCAAGTTTTCTTGTATTAATGAACTGACTAATTGACCGCCGCCTAACACTGCAACTCGCTGAATTCCCAATAAAGTCAACTGTTGAAAGGCATTGATCCAATCTAAACCACCATTAATGGTGGGAACCACAATAATCTGTTCAAAGGGGGCTGTATTGTGTTGTTTTCCTGTGGCTGTTGTCAGTAATCCATGGGGAAGCGGTTGCTGAAAAAATTTCAACTGTGGGGAAATGTTACCCGAAGCTGAACAGACTATTTGTAAAGGCTGAGGTGGTTTTCCCTGCAATTGTCTTTGCTGTAACAGTTGGGGAGAGGTTACGGGTAAGGTTGTCCCGTAAGCCTTTAAGGTTCCTTTGCCAAACAAGACCGCATCGGCTAAAGCCACTTGACGTTCCAGATGAGCTTTGTCTGCCGCTGAACCAAATCGAGCCGGCGATCGCGCTCTATCTGCTATTTTACCATCTGCACTCATGGCTAAAACGACAGTGGTATGGGGGCGGTTAATATTCGTCATTTGTTATTGGTTATTTGTCATTGGTCATTGGTTCGTTGTTGTTTGTAATGAATGCTTTGTTACGGATTATTTTTGATTAGACTACAACTAGCATCAGGCGGTTGGCTTAGTCTGTATGGCTTTCATGAAATAATCCATCACAAATGACCAACGACAAATGACAAATGACCAAAAAACAAAGAAGGATAGCAGGAGGGGAAACATTTTTAATCCCTTATCCTCTACCCTTTTGAAACAGAGAGCACAGATCAACAACAGCTACAGAACTAGCACTTGAGTAATGTCTGAGACTCAAAAATGCAGTGCCTGTGAACAGCTATATACATATCGGCCGTTTTCCTAAAACTTACTCACATCTTTACAAAACTTTACAATTAGTCGAGGAAACTCTGGAATTGCCGAAAGGATGGGTTATTCGTCATTCTTAAGAAGGCTTTCCTGAGTTCTCAAAGCCATTTCTCAAAAATTAATTGGGGACAGCTTACAACAGTTCGCGGACATCTGTTACTTCCCCTTTAACAGCGGCTGCAACCACCATCGCCGGACTCATTAACAATGTCCGTCCTGTAGAAGATCCTTGTCGTCCTTTAAAATTCCGGTTAGAGGAAGAGGCACTCATTTGATTACCCTGTAACTTATCGGGGTTCATGGCGAGGCACATGGAACAGCCCGCTTCCCGCCATTCAAACCCAGCCGCCGTGAAGATTTGATCGAGTCCTTCGGCTTCAGCTTGTTGTTTGACTCGTTCCGAACCGGGAACGACAAAAGCTTTTACCCCTTTGGCAACCGTTCGACCCTTGGCAAATTTAGCGGCTTCTCGTAAATCACTCATGCGTCCATTGGTACAACTGCCGATAAAACAAACATCGACTTTTGTGCCTTTAATGGGTGTTCCGGCAGTAAACGCCATGTAACGATAGGCTTCTTTAGCCACTTCTTGATCTGCGGGGGGTAAACTTTCTACCGCTGGAACCGTTTCATTTACTCCAATGCCTTGACCGGGGGTAATTCCCCAAGTGACGGTGGGTTCAATGTCTGCTGCTTCAAACGTCATCACATCATCATAAACGGCATCCGCATCGCTACGAATTTGTTGCCACCAGTTCACCGCTTTGTCCCATGCTTCTCCTGTGGGGGCAAAATCGCGATCCTTGAGGTATGCAAAAGTGGTTTCATCGGGGTTGACATACCCACATCTAGCCCCCCCTTCAATAGACATATTGCAAATGGTCATCCGTTCTTCCATTGACATAGCTGCAATGGTAGTTCCGGCGTATTCATAAGCATATCCCACACCGCCTTTCACCCCTAATTTACGGATAATGTGTAGAACCACATCTTTGGCATAAACCCCAGGAGGGAGTTCTCCATTGACTTCGATGCGACGAACTTTTAATTTAGATAACGATAGGGTTTGAGAAGCCAGGACATCTCGGACTTGAGACGTACCAATACCGAAAGCGATCGCCCCAAATGCACCATGAGTAGACGTATGGGAGTCCCCACAAGCAATCGTCATCCCCGGTTGAGTTAAACCTTGTTCTGGGGCAATAACGTGAACAATCCCTTGATTCCCTGAACCAATATTGTAGAAGCGAATGTCATGTTCTTTGCAGCTTTTTTCTAAAGCCTGCATCATTTCTTCGGCTAACACATCTACAAACGGTCGGGCTTGATTTTCTGTGGGGACGATATGATCGACGGTCGCCACAGTCCGCTCTGGATATAATACCTTTAAATTGCGATCTCGCAACATGGCAAAGGCTTGTGGACTGGTGACTTCATGAATGAGGTGCAAACCAATGAAGAGTTGAGTTTGACCTGAAGGCAATGTACCGACCGTGTGAAGATCCCAAACTTTATCAAATAATGTTCTTTCGCTCATAAAATCAGCCTATAATCCGCGTCTTAATGTTTTTGATCGGGTGTAACGATTCTGATATTGTACATAATATCAAAGCATTGACCCGCCTACAGATCAAAATGACAACTCGAAAATCGGTTTGGTCTTTCTCGAAACGAATGGTTTCCTTTGTTCTGTGGATAATGCTGGGCATTTTCTTAGGGCTTGAATTCTCCGCTCTACAACCTGCCATCAGTGTAGAACCTAGCCAGATTAATTCTTCTGTTAATCATTCTGCTTTATCTCCTCATCTTGTTCATTCTCTTCATTCAGAGTTATCCATTTCTCAACTGGAACAACAAGGTCGAGAATTCTATGAAGCGGGTTACTTTGAGAAAGCGGTGCAAGTTTGGCAAGAGATTATTACTCGTGAAACCGATAAATTCAGACAAGCTGCTGCCCTGGGTAATCTTTCACTGAGTTTGCAGAAATTAGGAAAATGGCAAGCCGCCGATCAAGCCATTCAAGAGAGTTTAGAGTTGTTAGATTCTTTTTCAAATCCTCAAGATAAAAGGATATTAACCGCTAAAGCCAAAGCCTTGAGTATTCAGGGCAATCTGTATTTTGTGCAAGGAAACTATAGTCAAGCTTTGGAAATTTGGCAACAGGTTGAAACAATTGATCAACCCATTCAGAATCATGAGCATAGAATTCAGACCTTACTCAATCAAGCGCAAGCTTTGCAGGGATTAGGGCTTTATCGACAAGCAGAACAAAAATTACTTGAAGTGGATCAAGCCCTTCAAACTCAACCGAATTCGCCCCTAAAAGTTTCTCAGTTACTTCACCTCAATAATGTATTACGAGTGTTGGGGAATCTGGGCAATATTGAGGATTTTGCCGCCAATAGTTGTGATATTGTCAATCATGAATTCATCAAGGTTTCAGAGTCCTCTGAACTTTCAGCTACAAAAAATTTATTAAATTTAATTCAAACGGTCAAACCACTCAAATCTCCTCAATTGATTGGAGAAACACAGTTCAGTATTGCTAATATAGCCAGAGCTATCTATCAACAACAAACAGAACTAGATAACTTAATTTTAGTTGAAAAATCGGCTCAAATGGCTTTGAATTGCTATCAAAACTCTGCTATTAATTCAGCGCCAGAAACTCAAGTCAAGGCAAGATTAAATCACTTCAGTTTATTGTTAGAATTAACCCAAAATTTAGATTCTGAAAACAATAAAAACTTATGGTCTCAAGTTCAATCACAACTCAATATTGAACAAACACAATGGCTAGAAATTGACTCTAAAATTAATACCCTTCCTTTTGGTCGAACTGCGATTTATGGGAAAATAGATTTAGTCCAAAGCTTAATGAAATTAGCGGTTGATCAACCCACGCTTTATTCAAAAATTGAACCGCTTTTATTTACCGCCGTTGAACAAGCTAAACAGCTTGGAGATCCTAGAGTAGAATCTTATGCACTGGGTTATTTAGGTCAACTTTATGAACAACAGCAGCAATGGCAAAAAGCCAAAAACTATACTCAAAATGCCTTACTCTTATCTCAATCAATTCAAGCTGACGAAATTAGTTATCAATGGCAATGGCAACTGGGGCGAATTTTAAAACAACAGAAAGATTCAGATTATCAAAGTGCTGTTGCAGCTTATACAGGAGCGGTTCAAAGTTTACAATCTTTACGACAAGATTTAGTGGCTGTTCGTCAGGATATCCAATTTGATTTTCGCGATCGCGTTGAACCGGTTTATCGAGAGTTAGTCGCTTTGCTTTTAAGTGCAGAAAACCCCTCTCCAGATTCTCTAAAACAAGCTAGAGAAGTGATTGAAAATCTGCAATTAGCTGAACTGGATAACTTCTTTAGAGATGCTTGTTTAGATGCTCAACCTCAAGCCATTGATCAAATCGATCCCAACGCTGTTGTTCTCTATGGAATTATCTTAAAAGATCGATTAGAACTCATTGCCAGTTTACCTAACAATTCCTTATTTCATTATCGAACATTAGTGTCTCAGCTTGAATTAACTCAAAGCCTCAAACAACTGAGATTCTTTCTGCAAAAACCCTATCTTTCGCCAGAAGCTCAACAATTATCACAACAGGTTTATCGTTGGCTACTAGAACCCCTTGAATCTCAATTAAAAGGCAATGAAACCTTGGTTTTTGTACTGGATGGGGAGTTACGCAACATCCCGATGGCAGCCCTTTCAGATGGTAAGAAATACCTGATCGAAAACCATCCAGTGGTGATCGCACCCGGACTTCAACTGTTAGACCCACAACCCTTAAATTACCCTTTAAATGCCCTCATTGCTGGCTTAGTGAACCCCCCAGAAGAGTATCAAGATCAATTTGCTTCCTTACCTAATATTCCTGAAGAATTAAAAAAAATTCAGGAAGCTGGAGTCAGTAGCGAAGCTTTATTAAATGAAGAATTTAATCGTGAAAACCTCGAAAAAAAGGTTACTTCACAACCGTTTCAGGTGATTCATTTAGCCACTCATGGTCAGTTTAGTTCCCAAGCTGAAAAGACATTTATTCTCGCTGCTGATGGCCCGATTAATATTAAACAACTGGATAATTTGTTTCGGAGCCGAGAACAAAATCAAACCCGTGCCATTGACTTATTAGTACTCAGTGCTTGTGAAACTGCACCAGGGGATAATCGAGCCGTTTTAGGATTAGCAGGAATTGCTGTAAGAGCTGGAGCCAGAAGTACTATTGCTTCCTTATGGAGTTTAAATGATGAATCGGCTGTGGCTTTTATAGGTCACTTTTATGAACAATTGGTTCAGGGAAAGACAAGGGCAGAAGCACTTCGTCAGGCTCAATTAGCGTTTTTAAAAGATCAAAATAGATATAATGCACCCGTGTATTGGGCACCTTATGTTTTAGTGGGCAATTGGCGTTAGAGTGATGTTTGCCCCCCAGCCCCCAATTTTGGGGGAGAATTTCGTAGGATGGATTAGGCACAGAATGTCTTTTAAGGAACAACCTATCTATTTGAATTCATGTTGTAACCCATGATTCCGGATTATACTTAGATCGATTCCCACATCTGTGGTTATAATAAAAGATTATATTTTGTAGAATTGTTTAAACAAAGAATGTCTTTTGAGGAATCACCTATCCATTTAAATTCGTGCTGTAACCTACCAAAGGTCATTAATATTGTTTTATCCAGCTTTAACTAAAATATCGTCAAAACCAAAATGTTATTAAAGTTAGAACAGTTAACAATTCCCCCTGGTAATCAGTTAATTCTCAATAATATTAGCTGGCAAAACTTTGAGGATATTTTAGAAAACTTAGGAGAACATCGAGCCTCAAAACTAGCTTATCACAATGGGATTTTAGAAATTATGGTTCCCTTGCCTGAACATGAAAAAGCTAAAGTTTTTATTAGTAACTTTGTTGAAATTTTATTAGAAGAACTCAATATTGAATTTTGTCCCCTGGGTTCAACCACTTTTAAAAATCCAGAGATGGCACAGGGAATTGAACCCGATAACTGTTTCTATATTCAACATGAAGCGGCAGTGAGAGCAAAAGATCGATTAGATTTAACGATTGACCCGCCCCCTGATTTAGCATTAGAAATTGAGATTACTTCTCGTACCCATCCGAGTATTTATGAACAACTTCAAGTGCCTGAATTGTGGCGGTTTGAAAAAGGAAACCTTCAAATTAATGTATTGCAAAATGGCAAATATACTGAAGTTGAATTCAGCCCTAACTTTCCTAATTTCCCTCTAAAAAATATAATTCCAGAATATCTACAACGTTGCAAAACTGATGGTAGAAATCAAACCATGAGAGCATTTCGGGCATGGGTAAAAGGGCAAATTGAAGGCTTTGCTTCCCAACCCCCAAATTTGGAGTAAATAAAGGATATATTTGCCGTTAATATCATGTCCGGTTGAATACTCAATATATTTGCTTCTGATGGGGAGTAGGGTGTGGGGTGTGGGATTAAAACATCTCGTCTGAGTTAGCATTTCTAGTTTTATGATGACTAATTATCCGGACTTGATATAACCTCTCCCCTAACCCCTCTCACCTCTCCCTGCCCTCTCCTACGAGGAGAGGGAAGTTGTGTCCCAAAGGGACTATTGTTTAATGGAGAGGGGAGTATTTTTTTTGATTATTAAATATCTCAAACTATTAATGAAACAGCTCTGGGGGGCTAATTTTGGGGGAGTATCTATTGATTTTAATCAATTCGGTTGACAGTGAATTGTATTCTGTCGTGGACGTTGAACACCTGTTTTTGTCGGGTCATAACTGACTAAAATCACCTCACCTTTTTCATTGCGTATCCAACCCCGCGCTGGCACAATATCTAAACTGGAAATGGGTTCGTTAGTCGTTCTTGAAACTGTTGAATTTTGCCGTGAAGGGGTATGACGACGAGATTCTACGGTTGGTAATTCCATTAACTCAACGATAGTTTCTTCACTGCGGAGACTTTCTTGAGGACTCGGCGGCAACCCACCCCGTCCTGTATTGACAAATTCGCTACCGCCGCGCTGTCTGCAAAACTCCTGGGCAATGAGGCTGGCTGGGTCAACCACCGTCACTGGCAATTCAATCACAGCGCTACTGGGGTCAAATTGGGTATTCAGTTCAACTGTGCCGCTAAATTCTGCCCCTAATTCAGAGGTTGCCGTAATATCACTGGCATTAGTTTGACGGGGACGAAACTGTGTCCCAAAAATCGCCCCTGCATTAATAATCACCTGACCTCCCGGCCCCGCTAACGCATTCGCCGAAATATCGCTATTTTCAATCGCCACTAACACATCCGTATCAATCTCAATATTACCCCCTGTCCCTGTTTCCAAGGAATTCGTGGTAATTTCACTTCCCCGCCGTAGTTGAATGTCCTCCGCATTCAGAAGAATATTACCCTGATTTCCCACACGGGTTTCCGCGCTGAGGCTACCATCCTCTAAACGGATAGAACCCGCCCCCACCGTTAAACTCCCCGCTTCTGCGGTTCCCGTGGCACTGACATTCACCTCGCCCCCATCAGTAACGGTTAAATTCGGGGTGGAAATGCTTAAGTTGCCTGCATCCCCTGTTCCTTCTGCTAACGTAAACAAACGACTATTCACAGGCGTTGAACCCACTATTCCTCTTCCTGTTACTTCTATTGCTTCCGAAGCATTAATGGTTAAAGTTCCACCAGGGCCACGTTCATTATCTATGGGATTTTCTCCTAACAGAGAACCTGCACCTACTTGTCCCCCATCTCGAATAGTTAAGCGACCTACATTTAAGTTGACATTACTGCCACCACCTGTCCCGAAATTATCCGCTGAGATTTCTGCACCATCTTCAACTATTAATTCTGGGGTATTAATGATTAATTGTCCTGCATTGCTAGTTGCTCCTGGCTGTGCTGAAACAAAAATGCCACTGCTACTTGCGAGGTCTTCTAAAGGTGAAGTTCCACTTAAAAAGATAGACTCAGCAGCATTAATCGTTAGCGTTCCTCCCTGACCTTCATTCCTTGCAACAGTTCCGATCTGTGCACCATCTCTAACAACTAGCCTTGGAGTCTCTACTGTTAACGTCCCACCATCTCCTGTTCCACTTACCTCAACTCTAGCCAATAGTCCACTCGCAGCACGATTATTTGCTGACGTACCAAGTAGTTCAACTGACTCAGAAGCTTTTACTGTCAAATTACCTGCACGACCTGCACCAAATGTATCGGTTGAAACTTGTGCTCCATCTTGAATCAAGAGTTGTCCAGTTTCAATGATAATATTTCCTCCGTTTCCTGTTGCTGTTTCATTAACTCCTGCACGTAAAGCGCTGGGGGCGTTAGAAGTTCCCCTAATCAATTCAACTGACTCAGAAGCTTTCACTGTCAAATTACCTGCACGACTTGCACCAAATGTATCGGTTGAAACTTGTGCTCCATCTTGAATCAAGAGTTGTCCAGTTTCAATGATAATATTTCCTCCGTTTCCTGTTGCTGTTTCATTTGCTTGTGCAAATAGGGCGCTGGGAAAATTAGGAGTTACCCCAACTAACTCAACTGAGTCAGAAGCTTTGATTATCAAATTTCCGGCTTGACCTGCACCAAATGTATTAGTTGAGACTTGTGCGCCATCCTGAATCAAAAGTTGTCCAGTTTCAATCGTAATTGTTCCTCCTCGACCTGAAGCATTTTGATTTTCATCAAAGGTTAAAGTGCTAGAACCAACTTCAGCAAATAAACCACCTGGAATTTCTCTCATTACTGCTTCTTCCTCTCCTGTTGCTTCATCAACCGTGATTTCTTCAAATCTTGCAGTACCTCTTATTTCAACGGATTCAGATGCTCTAATTGTTAAGTTTCCAGCATTTCCCTCAGCAGCAATTGGATGTGATATTTGTGCACCTTCCGAAAGCATTAACCTTCTGGTTTCAATTGTGATGTCACCACCATCACCAGTCCCTTCTTCTGCGCCATTTGCTATCTTGGTATTGCTTCCAATCAAATCCACGGACTCAGCAGCAACTAATAAGATATCGCCTCCGGCTTCTTCACCGAGCGTAAATGAAAAAATTCTTGAATCTCCTGCAAGTGAGATTTGCCTTCCTTGAATCTGAATATCACCACCTCTTTCACCAATGGTATTAACCTCAGCTAAATCAGATAAACTAATATCCTGAAAACTTTGAACACCCTCATAACCCAAGACAAACCCTTCTGCCACAGGTGTTAAGCTGACTAAGCTGTTCCCGGCAACGCTGCCTAACTCAACTCGTCCACCTGGGGTGGTTAAAATTCCACCCTCTAAACTGACATCTCCCCCAACCAGCGCTAAGGTTTGTCCAGACGGAACTCGTAAACCGATATAATTCTCAAATTCTTCTCCATTCTCATCAACTTCAATAACTGTGGCAAAAGAACGATTGACAATAGCACCTGGATTTTCCCGAAACCACAAACCCACTGGAATATTAATGGTTAGTAGCGGTGGAGTATTAGGATTTGTGGCGCTAAACTCAGCACCATTACCAAAAACCACACTATCTGCACTGGTGGCAAAGAAAGAACCCCCAATATCTAGAGAAGCGTTTTCACCAAAAATAATCCCATTGGGATTAATCAGAAATAGGTTAGCAACACCATTGGCTTTGAGAATGCCATTAATCTCAGAAATTGATCCGCCTGTAACGCGGGAGAGGATATTCTGAATATCAACCGCATTATTAAAATGAGCAGTCTCCTCCACACCCACAGAAAACTGCTCAAAACTATGAAATAGGTTATTTCCTGCCCTTGTACCGCCATCAATCTGAATGATGTTACCCTGGGGTGTAACGATAGAATTCTGGGGCAGCGTATTATCCGGGACAATTTGCGCCACAGCAGGAGAGGAAGTGAATAAGCAGCAGAGAAAGCTCCCTCCCAGAAAACTAATACCCAATGACCCAATCAATTTACCTAATAGCATAGATGATAGCCTAGCTGATGGGATGGGGAATATTTTAAGGTTTTGGTATTACCTTGTCAATTTTCAGAGATCAATATCAGATGTATCAGAAATCTGCTTTTTTAGGAATTCTATAAAATTAATCAAACTTTATCTACGTTTGTGCTTTAATCCTAAACCTGCACCTAAAATTCCTAAAGCCATTAAAGCCGTTGTATTGCTAGATTCAGGAATAACGGATATTTCCTCAGAGATAGTATTAGCACTAGCGTCTGTTAAATCATTGAATTCCGGGAATTTCTCTATAAAATCACGTATTTCATTTCCATCTGTATTAGGTCTATCTTGAAAAGTTCTATCTAATATGTTCTGTTGCAGAATATAATTTAGAGAATTAGTAGCTTGATCAGGGTCAAAGTTTGTAAAATCAGGACTACCAGAACCTATGAAAAGAAAATATCTATCAAGTTCTACTCTTCCTCTGAGAATACTATAAACTATAATATCTGCATTAAAAGAGTCGCTCGGCATAAATCCAAGTACATCATCTATTAAATCATTTTCAATAAACTGAGCCTGTAAATCTGCCTGCTTAAAACTGCTGTCAGGCTTAATCACTTGAGTTGGATTGTCAGGATTAAAAGGTCGTCCTGTCTCTGGGTCAAACTTAACGGCATCCTGAGAAGTGTTTAATACAAAATCACTATACGTATTGAATTCTTCGATGGCTTCACGAAACAAACCGAAGTTAGGATCGGTATCGTTTTCATCCTTTATTTCTAAACCATCAAGTGTTTCATTAGCTAAAAAAAATGTTTTTAAGACAATTGGATCGTTTATATCTCTGTTAGAGTAACCCCGTCCAAATCCACCTCCAGAACCGAAAAAATGTGTAGCTTTTGCTGACTCAACAAAACTCCCGAAAACGGTCGCTGTAGCTAATGCGGTTACCGTCATCCATTTCATGAACTTCATTTCAATTTCCCCCTGACAAATAAACAACTACAAACGCATAGTCAATGAGATAAACTAACATTGACTCAGAACACCGAAACTGTAGTTTGAATCCGAATACCTTGTTCAGTTCTTTAATTTAACCCAACATCAGAACTGAAACAAATTATCATAGCCTTGCTTATAACACCACTAATATGGGGTTTTCAATCAGAAGTCAATCTCCTTTACTGAATCTTTAAGAAATACAGGGATTTAGGGGAATGTCTTTACTGAAGCTTTAAATAAGATGATACTGCATCTGGGCGATCGCGTCGTGCTATACTCCCCCAAAATTAGGGGAGGGAACGCTATAAAGGCATTACAGCTTAACTGCATCAGTGACTCAACATCTAAACTAATAGGTGTTATATGAAATACTTAAATACTTGCGTGCATTCGATGACGGGAAGACATCCCCCCTTTGTCCCCCCTTAAAAAGGGAGGGAATTGATCTGTAGCACAACACGCACGTATTTCATATTATAAGGCAACAAACTCAGTGGGTTAACATGACATTAAAGTTCCTGATGACTCAAAATACACTTGAATTTAAAAATAGAGATCACTTATTTTTTATCCTGATTTCAACTCTCGGACAACGAGATGCCACTCAAAACATTTGATGTTTATCCGTTTCTATTTCTCTTTTAAATCCAATATACAATCCTCAGTTAATGTTGGATTCCCATAAAAAAAATCTACTCAATTGAGGGTTTTTAAAGGAGGATTTAGAAATTTTAACAGCTTTTTGTCAGCCATTTTGCGGAATGTTCAAACTGAAATTTGAAACAGTTTGACAGGGTGATCTGATATGTTCTTGAAAGGAGGACAATTTACAATATGGTACTTGTACCTGATACAGAACTTGGCTTTTTGCTGGGAGATAATAGCGCAGAATCAGTGATTTTGTCTCCTGGACAACTCTCCGGTTTGCCTCTTGGCTTATTAACCTTAGGGGGAGACGATACGGTTATAGGCTCAAGCGATAGTGAGCTGATTTTAACCAATACGGACTCTGACTCTGTGTTTGCGGGGGAGGGTAATGATACGGTATTTGGCGGCAAACAGGGGGATTTTCTTAATGGAGAAGCGGGTAATGATTTTCTCTATGGCAATTTAGGAGAAGACACCTTAGACGGGGGCAGCGGAGACGATCAACTGTACGGGGGTCGTGACAATGATGTTGTGAATGGGGGAGCAGGAAATGATACGGTTTATGGGGACTTAGGCAATGATACTTTAACGGGGGGTGGCGGTGCAGATGTATTGGGTTTAAGCGCTTCCAGCCTAGATCGAGATGTGATTACGGACTTTGAAGATGGGGTAGACTTACTGCGACTCCCAAACGGTGTGAATGAGATTACGATTCAAGATCTGGGGAATAACCAAACCGCCATTACTTTAACCCTGACTGGGGAAGAAATTGTCAGACTCGAAGGCATTGCAGCTTCAGCCATTACCAGTGATGATTTTGAGAATAGTGGGGTAATTGTAGGGGGTAGCCAAACGGAACCGACGGTAAACTCGAGTTTTATCGATGAAGTGATTCAACTGACAAATCAGTTCCGAGAGGATAATGGTTTAGATCCCCTCAGTTTTGATCCTCAGTTAGCCACAGCAGCCCAAACCCATAGCCAAAATATGGCAATTGAAGATTTCTTTAGCCACACAGGAACGGATGGTTCTAATGTGGGGGATCGGGTGGAAGTCACAGGTTATGACTTCTTCACGGCTGGGGAAAATATTGCGGCGGGTTATTCCACAGCCCAGACGGTGGTTGATGGCTGGATTAACAGTCCCGGACACCGAGCCAATTTATTAAACCCCGATTTTAGTGAAATTGGTGTGGGTTATTTCTTCCTGGAAAATGACACCGGAGACACCAATTATAACCATTATTGGACACAGGTTTTTGCGGCTCCCTTGTAAACAAAATGTTGAAGACTGATGAATTGAGCCTGGGCATTTGATCCAAGTATAGAGGAGGAGGAATAAAACAACTCCTCCTCCCAATAGCGGTTACTTTTCCGTTAATTTCCAAACTCCATCCCAAGTTTCATCCGGTGGACTATCAGTTTCAAATAAAATACAACGCTTAACGTGTAATTGAGCAGCTTTATTTGTAGAATCAATTTCTAACACTTTTAAAAACTCTTTCTTAGCTTGTCGAAATGCATATTTTGCCTTGCTAGAAAATTCTTCTTGAGCGAACTCAATGAGTTTTTTCAGTTGAGCCGTGGATAATTCTTGGGCTTCTTCTTCTAACATTTCTTGAGTTTTCTCATCAACGGTAAATTGCTTCAGTTTAGCAATGAGTAGCTTTTTCGTTTGGCGCGGCGTTAATTTTTCAACTGTTTCATTCAACAATGGATTAATTTCTTCAGGATTGATTTGTTTGAGGGTCACTAAGTCTAAACGGGTGACGGCTTGACTGCCTAAGATTTCAATTAATGCTTGTAAAGGCATATCATTTAGCATCTTTCTCAACAGTTTTTTATGATCATAGTTAAGCTTCTGAACTTGACTATCTGAGAGATTATCTAACTGTTCTAATAACCGAATAAAATCCTGACGAACTAACTTTTCCGTTGCTGGCTTGAGATAATATTCCCGCCCTTGATGATAATGTTCAATAATTTGTTGCTGTTGTTCTGAAATCCGACGTTGATCTAATTCTTCAGGGGTTAAACCCACAAAATACTCAGGCTTAATCCCCACTAACTCATAAATTTTAACGGGTTTACTTTTCCCTTTAACAGTAATGAAATCCAGTTCTCGCACAATTAATTTTTCGGCATAGTCATGGAAGGTATTCTCACTAATAATCAAATCAGTGCCATATTGTTTACTGGCTCCTTCTAAACGAGAGGCTAAGTTGACTCCGTCCCCAATGGAAGTCAATTCCATCCGTTTACTTGACCCAATATTTCCACTCACCACTTCATCAGAATGGAGTCCCATACCAATACTAATGGGCATTAAACCTTTTTCAATTCGGGCTTGATTAAACGCTGCTAAGCGATACCGCATTTCTACGGCTGCTTGCATTGCCATCCAAGGGTGATCCTCTAGGGAGGCTGGAGAACCAAACACAGCCATTAACGCATCTCCAATATATTTATCCAGGGTGCCTTTATAATTCAATACAATATCCACCATTTCCTCAAAATACTCATTGAGCATGGTGACTACTTCTTCTGCCTGTAACTTTTCCGTTAAGGTCGTATAACTGCGAATATCGCTAAATAATACCGTGACGTGTTTGCGTTTACCTCCCAAGCCAATATCCCCACTGGCGAGTAATTGTTCCGCGACTTCTGGAGTCATGTAGCGGTAAATTAGATTTTTAACCTCTTTCTCACCACTAATATCTTCCATCACCACTAATACCCCCCGCACCTTTTCAGAATTATTGATATCCAGCATGGAGTTAATCGAGAGGTTAATACTTTGCGGTGCTTCTGAAGCCCCGGATAATAACGTTAAATCGGGATAATATTGCTGTCGATCTTTGGGATCTTGAGAATGAATCGCTGCCTCAAACCAGGTACTAAAATCCGCTTGTTTGAGATGAATTAAATCCGTCACTAAACGCCCTTCTGTAACATCTGCTTCCGTTAACCCTAAAAGTTCGCGGGCGCATTCATTGGTGGCAATAATTTTGCCATTTTTATCCGTTGAGATCACCCCATTGCTTAAGCTGCGGAGAATATCCCGCTGCATTTGTTCTTGCTGACGAACCGTTTCAAATAATTTAGCATTTTGTAGCGCCACCCCGGCTTGAATATTAAACGCTTTCATGAACTCTAAATCATGACGATTAAAACTGGCTTTCCACTGTTCTGGGGCATCGGGCCAACTGACCGGATCGTATGGCGGATGATCCCCTTGTTTTTTCTTATTAATCAGTTGAGTCACCCCAATTAAATGATCATCGGCATTATAAACGGGCATACAGAGCAAACTACAGGTGCGATAGCCAGTTTTTTGATCCGTTTCTTTCGATTTTTCCGAACGAGGATCATTGTAAACATCAAAGGGAATTAATAACGGTTCTCCCGTTTCCGCCACAATTCCGGCAAAACCGGCTGTTCGAGGAATCCGCATTTCTGTCGGCTCATCATTAATCAGGATTTTGGTCCACAACTCATTCCGTTCATGATCAATTAGCCACAGGGTACTGCGATCAGCATTCATCAGTTCCTTGGCTTGATCCATGACATTTTTCAGGGTTTCTTCGAGATCCAAACTACTCTTACTGAGGGAGTTGACCGCATTCATCAAGGCGGCGGCAGCCCGTTGACGTTGAGTGGCAGCGTAGAAGGATTTAGAAGATTCTAAAATCAGCCGAATGGAGGGAACAAATTCATTAAACAGTCTTTCATCTTCTTGAGAAAACCCCCCCAAATCAATTTTTTCTTCTAAAGTTCCGCCGGGATCGCATTCATGCTTGAGTTTGTTCAGCAGTTGCACCACAGCCACCAGTTCTTCTTCTTCGTTGAGGAGGGGCATTACCAACATACTGTAGGTGCGATACCCATTTTTTTTATCCATTTCCTTGGCTGCCGTGGAACGGGGATCATCATAAAAATCGTAGGGAATATTGATGATTTTCTTTTCCATTGCCACTTCCCCAGCAATACCTGCCCCGGCTGGAATTCGCAACTCTAAAGGGGCACCGTTATTACCTTCTGCAACAATCGACCACAGTTCATGCTTTTCGTCATCAATTAACCATATCGTTGCTCGATCTGCATTGAGTAATTCCCCTGTTTTAAAGGTAATCGAGGATAACATCTCATTGAGAATGGCTTCAAACCCTTGAGCATCCAGTAAGTTCTCCAACATGGATAGGGTTTGATTCACAGTTTTTAGCTTTTCTTCGACATCTTTGACCACCTCCACAAAGGTTTCTTTTTTGAGGGGGGCGAGAAAGGTGGAGAAATTACCACTCACAGGGGTACGAACCAGAGCACTACTGCCTCCTAAATTGGGAGGATGATTCATCCCTGAATAGGTGTTGAGATGGGTGGGTGTAATTGGGGGTGAATCAGACAGTGTAGAATCTTTGACAACAGTTGCTTTAACTGTTGGAATGAACTGATCTTGAGCAGAAAAAGAGTTGGTGGAAGATGCAGAATTCATGTTTAAGAAAGTTTAAACTTAAATTTAATCTATTAAGGGATTAAAAATAATCTCTGAGGCTAACCTAATCAAGAGTGGAGTCCAAAGTCCGTGATTGCGGTTACAACAACCCAGTTTAGGGGTGGTGTGGGTGAAGAGATTTACAAGTATACTCTTTTGCCAGGAAGATTTTCTGTAAAACGAGTTCAGAGGAGCGTTAGAGTTGGGTGAAGCAGCCCTTGGCTGAGACAAGGGGAAGTGAGAAATTAAGCCAAATGAGGGATAACAGTAACCGTTTGAAGAATTCCTGGCTTTAGAGATGAATAGGTCTTTATGAATTCATCTAACATGATTAGTTAGGTTAAGTTGAATGATTGCAGTTCTCCATTTCGTTCACCGACTTGAGGTGATGTTGATCAAGGCAACAGTTTTTTTCTGGCTACGCACCCCCCTGAGGATTACTAGCAGGATTTTCCCCTATCTTAACAGACACATTGAGCGATGCTGCCAGCAGGCTGGCTCTCTATTGGGTCGTGATTAAAGGAATGGAAAATCTCACGCAGCGACAAATGAGAGTTAGGATGTGAATGGCTCTCAACAGAAGCCGCTCAGACCGCACTCGCTTCAAAATGAAGACGGACTCCACCCGACACCCCACTCCCTACCCCCTAGAAGCAGAGATTCAGTGAGGGTGCGTCATCCAGACGATCAGAATCTAACTGGTATAATTGATATGCCTCAGAGGCTTAGGGTTGTCAACAGTTTCCTCAAAACTGTCAAAATCGGCTTAATAAGCTCTTGGGCATTGTCCCAGATTTTATTAAAATCGTGTAAAGTGAAAACCTAGTTCAAATCATCGGCTTAACATCCCGAGAGAAACTCCCTCTAGTCAGTAGCCTGAACAAAAAAAGGTTTCCGTTATTGATGACGGAGAGTGTCAATTAACCAATTTTCAACTTGTAGCAAGTTCTCATGCAGACTGAAGCTTTCAGTGAGCTTTTTCCACTGTTTAAAGGAGCCAATCCAGAAACCGTAGAATGGCTACTTTCCGTTGCTGTTGACCACGACTATCCAACTAATCGCGTGGTTTTAATGGCCGATGCTTGGGGTAATGCGGTTTATTTTATTGCCTCAGGCTGGGTGAAGGTTCGACGAACCGCCGCAGATGATGGATTTACCTTGGCAATTTTAGGGCCGGGGGATTTCTTTGGAGAAATGGCGATTTTAGATGAATCCCCTCGTTCAGATGATGTCATTGCTTTATCCCCAGTTCATTTGATTAGTATTTCCGCTCAACGATTTATTCAAACCTTATTTAAAGATCCTCAGCTTCATCATCGGATGTTGCAATTGATGGTGCGGCGGTTACGTCAAATGAATCAGCGTTATCAGATTCGTCATCGGCCCCCTGCGGTAAAGTTAGCGAATACTTTAGTGGTATTGGCTGAAAACTACGGTCAACCTACGGATAAAGGATCAGATATTTTGAATATTCCTTATCAAGATTTAGCCAATGTGACAGATATTAGCTTGAAAGAAACGGAAAAAATTATGGAGAAACTCCTGAGTAAAGGATGGCTGAGTATTGATGATAATGAGGAAGTGATTCATTTATTAAATATGAAACATCTGAGCCATTTAGCGAGTCAGTAATCTGTAGGAAAGGTGCAATTCTATCTTAAAAGAATAGCTCCTTTCCAGCTCTTTTCCACTCTGATGATCAGGCTCGTTTTTTTATACTTGATTGTCCCTAAAAGGTTAACACTATCAATTCTAATTAGCAGTTCTTGAAAAAGCCTAGTTTCTTTTCCCTTTGTTATGACTTTAGCAACTCCAACTCCCGAACCTGAATCTCTGGTTTCCCAACAGCCTCTCATTCGTTATCAAGTCGCAATGCGATCGCCTGCATCTCATTTATTTGAGGTACAGATGCAAATTTATCTTAAACAATTGGTCAGCCAAGGATTTAATGTTGGGGTGCTAGATGTCAAAATGCCGGTTTGGACACCAGGATCTTATTTAGTCCGAGAATATGCCCGTCATTTACAAGAATTTCAAGCCTTTGATCAAATTGAACAACCTATTTCTGTTTGCAAAGTCTCTAAGAATCATTGGCAACTTCTGACTCAAAATGTTGAGGAAATCACGATTAAGTATCGGATTTTTGCCAATGAGTTAACCGTGCGAACCAATCATCTGGATAGTACCCATGGTTATTTTAATGGGGCAGCGTTATTTCTGTATATTCCAGGTTATGAATCTCATCCCATTTCCGTTAAAATTGTGCCACCACCCAACTGGAAAGTCACTACTGCTTTACCTCAATTCAGCGAAGATCAAAATACTTTTATTGCTAATAATTTTGATGAATTAGTAGATAGTCCTTTTGAAATCGGTCAACATCAAACCTGTACTTTTGAAGTGGAAGGAAAACCCCATGAACTGGCAATTTGGGGCAAAGGAAATGCAGAGATTGAAAAGCTGATTCCCGATTTTCAAAAACTTATTGAAACCGAATCTAAGCTGTTTGGGGGTTTGCCTTATGATCGCTATTTGTTTGTACTGCATTTATCGGGTTCCGGTTATGGTGGATTAGAACATAAAAGCTGTTGTTCTTTGAATTATCCTCGGTTTGGGTTTCGCGATCGCGAAAAATATAACCGCTTTATTCAGTTAGTCGCCCATGAATTCTTTCACCTCTGGAATGTCAAACGGATTCGCCCGAAAGCCTTAGAAACATTTGACTATGATGGGGAAAATTATACCCCTTCATTATGGTTTTGTGAGGGAACCACCAGCTACTATGATTTGTTAATTCCGTTGCGGGCAAAACTGTATGATGCTGAAACGTTATTCAAAGGATTATCTAAAGATATTACCCGCTTACAAACGATTCCCGGTCGTGCCATTCAATCCTTAAATGAATCCAGTTGGGATGCTTGGATTAAGCTGTATCGTCGGGATGCCAATAGTGATAATAATCAAATTTCTTATTATCTTAAAGGGCAACTGGTTTCTTTATTACTCGATTTACTAATTCGAGATCGGCACAATCATCAAAAATCCTTGGATGATGTCATGGTGCAAATGTGGCAACAGTTTGGTCAAGCCGAAATTGGTTATACTCCTGATGAACTGAAAACTGTGATTGAGTCCGTTGCACAAATGGATTTAACGGACTTTTTTGAACAATATATTTATGGCACAGCCGAACTCCCTTACAACCAATACTTAGAAACTGTGGGCTTACAACTGAAAGCGGAAACCACTGAAACCTGCCCTCAAATGGGCTTAAAAGTCGTTTCTGAGGCAGGAACTGAAAAAATTCAATTTGTTGAATCTGGTAGCCCTGGGGAGGCAGCAGGAATCGAATCCGGGGATGAGTTACTGGCGATTAATGGGTTTCGGATCAAGGCGGATCAAATTAGCGATCGCCTACAAGATTTCCAACCAGGAAATACGATTGAACTGACCCTCTTCCACCAAGATCAACTGCGAACCTGTCAGCTTACCCTAACATCTCCTCAGCCTAATCTTTATAAAATTGTTTCACTAGAGCAACCTAGCCCTGAAAGTCAACGAAACTTTACGCAATGGTTGGGATGTGCTTATCAAAAGTTGTGAGAAGATCAAAACTATTCCGTCATTATCCCAGTTAAAACTATGATGCAACCGCCCCCGCCTCCCTCAATTACCCCCCGTCAGATGAACCTGCTACGAGTTGTCACCGCGATGGCTTGGGCGGATGGACATTTGGCAGAAGAAGAAGTCGATGTCATGCTGGAAGAATTCAGTCGTTTATTTGCCACTGGAGATCGACAAGAATTACTACGGCAAGAATTGCAGGAATATATGATGCAAAATATTCCCCTAGAAGAGTTAATTCCAAAACTGCAAACGGATGAAGAACGAGAATTGGTGTTAATGTTAGGCTATGAAGTGATTAAATCCAGTGCTCGTTCTCCGGATGAACCGGATATCAATGAAGAAGAAGCCGCCGCTTATCAAAAACTCGTTCAGTTACTGGGTTTATCGGATGATGTGGTGCAACGTGTCGAAACCGTTGTCAATCGCCAATCTCAGGGATCAGTGGGCTTAATTGTTACCCTAAAACAACGACTGGAAGAATTTATTAATTCTAGCAGTGAATCTTAGTTGACAGGAGAGATGGAAAGATAGAAGTCAGAAGCCAGGTACGGGCGCATTGCATGCGCCCCCACTCCCTACCCCCTACTCCCTACTTCCTTAACTCATTGAATTCCAAGAGATTGATAAGCCGTTAGAATTAACCCTTGAAAATAAGGATGGGATAAGTCTATAGTTTTTGCTTGATCGCGGGTTTTTCCTAATAAACCAGTTGAACTCCCCAATTGTATCGCTAGGACTTCTCCTTGAGCATTTTTGATTCGTAATTCTTGACCGGAATTGAAGGGAACTAGACTACATACATATTGGCGATCACGATAATAAAATGTCGCTTGAGTTGTCATTTTTGGGGAAGGATTCACAACAGGTTGAGGCAGTCGCATCCCAACAATTTCTAATTCAACAGCCGTGTGACCATTCCAGGTATTCTCTCGCAGTTTATACGCAATATCGACTTTTTGAGGCAGGGGGAAATAGTCACCCCAACGCCAAGCAATGGCATCAATTTTGGGTAAAATTGCCAATTTATTTTCAGCAGTTTGTTCTTGAGAAAGCGTTAGTTTAATATGACCTTTCCCAATCAATCGCTGTTGAATAATTCGGGCATTGGCTGTCCAAAAAATCGGCGGATCATTTTGAATGCCACAGGGATGTAGCCAATCAATCTGTTGATACAGATCTAAATTAATTAATTTTAAATCCGTTTCAACATCCACTTTTACTAACGGTTTCAGATGCTGAATTTCTAAGCATTGATGGGCAAATTCACTCAGTCTGGATCGAAATTCATCTAAGTTTTCAGCCTTTAAAGAAAAGCCGCCAGCGGCTTTATGTCCGCCAAATTTTTTCAGTAAATCGGCACTAAATTTCAACGCTTCAAATACATGAAATTCCGGAATTCCTCTAGCTGAACCCCGAATCATTTTTTCACCTTTTTCTGTCTCTTCTTCTTCCGTTGCAATAAATACCGGAACGCCATACCGTTCCACTAACCGAGATGCTACAATCCCAATCACCCCATGATGCCAATGGGGTTGCACCACCACTAATACCCGTTGTTGTTTAAAGTCAATTTCGGTTTGTTCACACCATAAAATAGCCTGTTCCTCAATTTCTGTACAGAGTTGTTGACGCTTTTGATTAATTTGTTCACATTGCATTGCCCGTTCTAGGGCAATTCCCATATTATCTGTCGTTAACAGTTCTATCACAATTTGTGGATCAGCAATTCGCCCAACTGCATTAATTCTTGGCCCCAAGCGAAAGCCTATCGCCTCCGGTTTTAAGGGCTTTTTGGGTTGATTGGCTTGGGGTATTTGCTGATGTTCAGTCGTAACTGTTGTCGGGGTAGTAAAGGTTTCTCCAGAGATTTGAATTAACGCTTGAACCCCTGGAATTTGTGACTGAGGCAATAATTTTAACCCCCGTTTCACCCACCGACGATTCACCCCAATTAAAGGGGCTAAATCGGCAATGGTTCCTAACGTAAATAACTCCAATAAAGGATTGACTAATCCATTGACTTTATCCAGTTTTTGTGCTAAAGAAATGGCTAAAATATAAGCCACACCCACCCCTGCCAATCCATAATAAGGAGAAGATTGAGGAATCAGTTTGGGGTTTAAAATCGCGTTGGCGGGCGGTAATTCTGGGGGTAAATCATGGTGATCTGTAATAATCACCGTTAACCCTAATTCTCTGGCTTTGGCAATGGGTTGATAGGCAGCAATCCCATTATCAACGGTTAAGATGATTTCAACTCCTTCTTGATGAAAGTCTTCAACAATGCGTTGATTAATTCCATAGCCTTCATGCATGCGACTGGGAATCGCATAATTGATCCTAGCCCCCAACGTGGATAACGCTCGTATCAATAACGCCGTACTCGTCATTCCATCTGCATCATAATCCCCACAAATGGCAATTTTTTGCCCAGTTTTAATCGCTGTTTCTAACAGTTCAAGACTTATAGATAAATCGGGAAAAGCTTCTAAAGGAGACGGTAAAACTGCCAATTCGGGTTGTAGAAAGATTTCAGCTTGTTGAGGGGTGTCAATCCCGCGATTAATTAAAACCTGTGCCAATAAAGGATGTAAGGATAACGCCGTTGCCAACTGTTGGGCTTTCTCCGGTTGGGGAGGAGAAATTTCCCAGCGTTGTGGGGGCAAAGCCGGGATTTCATCGAAGATCAAGGGCGGTGGTTGGGACACAGTCAGTAACAGGAGGAAAACAGCTTTAATGAGATGTTAACACTGATAAACAATGATGAGCAGTTGAAAAGAACTACAGTAAGGTATTGCAAAATTTGCGTTAATTCCCTGATAATTTCTCAGAAGATAGGACAGATACACTTAACCCAGGTTAAACGGATTAACCTAGGGGTGATCCAGAATGACATTAGCCAGGGAACATGACTGAAACAGCCGATCAATTGTTAAAACAGGGAATTTCCCACTATCAGAACCGCCAGTTTGAAGCAGCGATTGACTCTTGGCAACAAGCTTTAATTTTGTACCAGGAACGGGGAAATCGCAAGCGTCAGGGGGCTGCTTGGGGAAATTTAGGGGTAGCTTATGCCGCCCTGTTTGATTATAGCGAAGCGATTGATTGCTATAAACAACATTTGGCGATCGCCCAAGAAATGGCAGATTTTAAGGGGGAAGCCAATGCCTTAGGAAACTTAGGGAATGTTTACTATACCCAAGGGCAATATGAGCAGGGGATTGAGTTACAATTGCAGCGCTTGCAGATTGCCTATCAATTAAAAGATCGCTTCATTGAAGAACAAACCCTCTCAAACCTTGCCATTGCCTATTATGGGGCAGAGAAATTTACGGAAGCCATTAACTGTTATCAACAACAGTTTGCCATTGCTGAAGCGACTCAGAATTGCTATTCTCAAGCCAATGCCCTTAAAAATCTGAAGCTAGTCTACATTGCCCTCAACGACGAAGATCAGCTGAAAGCCTGTCGTCAGCAACAGTGGACTCTAGCCCGTCAGTGGTTTCAGCAAGAAAATGGGAGTGATTTTCTCCACATTACTAAAACAGTTGGATTAGATCTCTCAGAAGATTTCGTTGGGGCTGATTTAAGTGGCTTAGATCTTAACTATGCTAACCTGCAAGGGGCTAATTTAGCCTATGCTAATTTTACTCAAACGGATTTAACCCTAGCCGATTTAAGTGGGGCAAATCTAGAAGGGGCTAATTTACACCAGGCGATTCTCTGTAATGCTAACCTGCGAGATGCTAATTTAGGTCACGCCAATTTAACCCTAGCCGATTTACGCACCAAAATGCCCAGGGCAAACTTAAGCTATGCAAACTTAACCCAAGCTGACTTAACCAGCGCCTATTTGCCCCAAGCCAATCTCAGCCATGCTAATCTGCAACAAGTCACTTTAAAGTATGCTGATCTTACAGGAGTGAATTTAACGGGAGCTAATTTACAAGAAACGGATTTTTCCCAAGCCGAGTTACAAGACGCTGTGGTTCAACAGGTCAAATTTACCGAAGCTATTGGCATTTCTCGCCGAATTAAACCTCAGTTAGTAGAACACGGTGCTGTTTTTGAGGACAAGTAGGTTGGGTTGAAAAATGAAACCCAACACTTTCACTCACCAATATTTCGGCTCTTCCCAAACAAGGGGGTAATATGAAATACTTAAATATTTGCTACAGATAACGCCTCTAAAATAAAGTCCCACCCCGTCACGGATTTAATAGTTTGTGGAGTGAGTTGCTGTAAAACTTGAGATAGTCGGTTTCTTAAATCATCAAGATTCTCAAACAGTTGCCACTTCAACTGTTTTTTTATTTCTTGCCATAATCTTTCAATGGGATTGACTTGTGGACTATAGGGCGGTTGAAATAACAGTAAGCCTTTCAGTCCTCCCTTCCTGTATTTACTTAACCACCTTGATATTGTAGTTCTGTGCTTTCCTGTCAAGGATGCCATCGCACCCGTACTCTCCACTTGATTAGTTTTCAACCAATACAAAGCCTGTATTCTTTCTTTTAACTCTTGATTGTCTGAGTTTTTCAGTTGCTTTCGTAACTCTTCTGCCGATTCAGTAATCTCAATCTTGATTATTCCTGTTATTGCTCCTTTCTCATATACTCCTATCTCAACTAAATCTGTCCTCAACACGGCTCTTCCCAATCTTGAAGAGCCAATGTGGCTCGGTAAGCGTCTCGCCTAAGACTTTGTCCTTTCAATTTGGCTTTCTATCAGATCCTCTCATCTTGTATCCTCTGTGGACACCTCTGCTCAAATCTATGCGATCGCCTGAATTAATTGTAGCATCACTTTCCGTATTTCATATAAAATCAAACCAGTTGCCTTTCTAGAAACCAGTTCAAGTCTCATTTTCCTAGCAATTATTGTGATTAACTTTATCCATTAATTCACCTAAAATTTTTCCTAAAAGCAGAACTATTTTAATGGAGTTGATGTCTGCTAAATGTGTAACTCAAATCCCAGTAAGACATCTTCTCCACTTAATTTTGTCGGCATCTGTACAATCTCCACATCTTGGTTGGTACGTGATCAATTACTTTATCCTCAATTTGATTTGAGTATTTCTGATGAAAAATTATATGATATTTTACAGAGAGTTAATTTTCCTCTCTTTCTGTTTCCCCCGCTTCTAGCCTGCCAATTTTTCGTTGTAAAGCTGTGATCGCCCGATCTAATTCAACCTGAACTTGATGCAAAATCTGTTGTGCTTCTACCTGAGAAAAATTGCTTCCCTGTTCTACACTCTTGCGTCCGATTAATTCCAACTGTTGACAACGATCAGATAGAATAAATGCGCCGAGGGTGCCACTAATGGACTTGAGGGAATGAGCCGCATCCTTAAGGGCTTGCGGATCAGCAGTGGCGATCGCCTGTTTGAGGGTCTGCAACAGTTGGGGAACAGTCTCTAAATAAATTTCAACCACTTCATCAAGGGCATCAACCTCTTGTAGGGACCCAATCACATCCAGATTCAACACAGCCTGTTCAAAAGAGGCACTTTCCTCGCCAGAACCCCTCTCGATTTCTAGTTTCTCAGAGACAGTTGAATTGGCTTCTTTTAACTCACTCACACTCTCTCGATGCAGGGGCTGACATTGGCTTAAGACCTCCACCAACTGTTCCATGCGAATCGGTTTACTAATATAATCATCCATACCAGCCGCAATACAATCCGCCCGGTCACTTTCCATCGCATTAGCTGTTACCGCAATAATGCGGGGGCGATGAGAGGGGTGATTTTGACCATACAGTTTCTGAATTTGCCGTGCTGCTTCTAAACCATCCATCTCCGGCATTTGCATATCCATCAAAATCACATCATAAGAAAGTCGTCGTAAGGCTTGCAACACTTCCAACCCATTACCCGCCACATCAGCCCGATATCCCATCCGTTGTAAAATTTGCAGGGCGACTTTTTGATTGACTAAATGATCTTCAGCCAACAAGATTCTCAAGGGAATTTCCTTGGCTAACACCGGAATATCCCTTCGCAGTTGGGTTTGACCTTGTAAGCGCACCTCTAGCGGTTCTCCCCCGAGTAAATTCACCAACACGTTGTACAGTTGAGATTGTTTAATCGGCTTATTTAAAAAGGCAGTCCGTTTTCCTAACCCATCTTCTCCTCGATTTTGCCGTCCCATCGAGGTTAACATCACTAACGGCAATTGTTGAGCGGTCGGTAACTGTCGAATCTTCCGGGCTAATTCTAACCCATCGAGATCCTTCATTTGCATCTCTAAAATCGCAATATCAAAGGGGTGGTCTGACTGTAATTGTTCTAAGGCAGCGGTTGCCGTGGTGACCGTTTGGGTCACCATTCCCCAAGATTGGGCTTGCTGGAGTAACATTTGTTGATGGGGTCCCTTATCATCCACAATTAATAAGCGTTTTCCCTGCAATTGGGGGTTTTGACTCCAATCGAATAACAAACGGGTTCTCGATTCAGCCATGATAGTAAAGTAGAATGTCGCCCCAGGAGACTGGATCTCATCACCCGGCAGTCGAAAATCGTCCGGCGGGTCACCAGCAACCGTTTGATGGCTAACCACCCACATCCGACCCCCCATCATTTCTGCTAACCGTTGAGAAATGACTAAACCCAGTCCCGTCCCCCCATACTGACGATTGGTGGAAGAATCTACTTGACTAAAGGACTTAAACAGTCGATCCATCCGTTCCGGGGGAATACCAATTCCGGTATCCTTCACGGCAAAGCGAATTTCATAGCGGTTCCCATTGCCAATATCTGTGTCCGTTTCTGGTTTAATGGGAGTGGCTTCGACAGAAACCACCACCTCTCCAGTGTCTGTAAATTTCACCGCATTACTGAGGAGATTGACCAAAATTTGTCGTAACCGCGCCATATCTCCCACCACTTGCGTCGGCGTAGAGGGGTCAATTAAGTAAGCAATTTCGAGGTTTTTACTAGCTGCTTTAGCTGCGAGTAAATCTAAGGATTCTTCAATACTGGTGCGGATTTCAAATGGATGTTTTTCTAACTCCAACTTACCGGATTCAATTTTAGAGAAATCCAGAATATCGTTAATTAGGGATAACAACGCATCACTACTACTGCGAATGGTTTCCACATAATCTTGTTGAATCGGTTCGAGGGGGGTATCTAATAATAATCCCGTCATCCCAATTACAGCATTCATGGGGGTGCGAATTTCATGACTCATGGTGGCGAGGAACTCACTTTTAGCGCGGGTGGCCGCTAAGGCTTCATCTCTGGCCCTTGCTAAATCCGCCGCTGTCTGCTGACGTTCCATTTCCCCCCCAATCCATTGGGCCATTAATTTTAACAGTTCTTGATCAACCGCTTTAAAGGGTTCCTGCTTGGTTTGATCACTCCAAAAACACAGGGTGCCATACAACTGTCCAGCCACCCAAACGGGGGTTCCCATAAACGCTTCCGTTCTAAACCGAGGATCAATCGGACAGAAGGAAAAACTGGAAAACTGAATCGATTCAAAATATAATAACTTTTTAGTTTGGGCGATCGCCCAACAAAAGGTTTCACGAATCTCAATCAACGTCTGGGGTTGAAACCAGGGAGAAGGGGCGATCGCTGCGATCACTTCTGCCTGAGGCGCATCTGAATCAGGGGATGGTATGATTTGACAGAATAGCCCGGTTTCTAAGCCAAATTGACAGCATCCCATGTGCAGCATTTGCTGAATTTGTTGGTCAAAACTTAATAACCGGGAAGAGGTAATTTGATACAGTTCTCGAATGGAAGCCTCACTATTTTGCAGTTCCTGTTCCCGTTGTTTGCGATCCGTAATATCCCGCGATACCCCTAAAATTTCTTGGGTAATGCCACTATTGTGATCGCAAATCCGACTGCTAGTGGTTTCAAACCATAAATAGTCCCCGTTGCGATGACGAATGCGATAGGTGACGGTATACACGACATTTTGCGTCAACACAAAAGAGTGGGCTTTGGCTAAGGCATCGAGATCGTCTGGATGTAGATAATGATTGGGGTTAGTTCCGATCAGTTCTTCCGGTTCGTACCCCAACAACAGCCGACAAGCCGGAGAAGCATACAAAATTAAACCCGTTGGGGAATGACGGGTAATCAGGTCAGTGGCGTGTTCTGCCATCAACCGATACCGTTGTTCGCTGTCTTTGCCTTGAAATAAAGCTTGTTCCAAAGCTTGCAGCATCCCATTTAGGGTAATCCCCAGGTGGGACAGTTCATCGTTTCCCGAGAGGGACACTCGACCGGAAAAGTTACCCGTTTGACTAATTTGACTGACTTGTTGATTTAAATGGGATAAGCGAGACAAAACTTGTTGTTCCAGTACCCATAAGGTCACCCCACCAATTACTAACCCGACCACAAACACCACCAAGGTTAGATCCCGTTGGCTGGCTTGTCCTTGCTGATAGATTTGGCGTTCGCGATCGACAACCAATTGCAACACTGGTTGACCATAAACATCATTCAGGGTTGCTGTCCCTATAATGTGTGAGGAATTCACGGGGATCACATCAATGATAATTTCTCCTAAATATCGCGTCGATTTAAGGAAGGAGGCTGTTGCCGTTGTCACCTTCCCTGGGTGAGGATGAGGACGGACGTGAATAGCCAATTGGGTTGTATCGGCGAGAAATTGAATCTCGTCGGTTTCCAAATAACGTCCTAAGACTAATATTCCCTGGCTGGGGCCAGTCCCGGTACTGGTGAGAATAGGTCGGGCTGCCAGCATAACTAAATGATCTGGTAACAGGAACAGACCCGCTGTTGTTTGGGGAGTAGAGGGGATGGAATTGAGAACAGTCGCAGATTGATGTAACTGTTGTTTCAGGCTATCTGAAATTGGAACTTCAATCTTTTGATTGAGATCAAACCCTTTTTGATAAACAATTTGATTCTTTTCGTTGATTAAAATAAAGAAATTCAGCCGTAAATCTTCAAAGGTATTATCAACTAAATTAGACTGGATATAATTCGGTTGTTTTTGCTCAATAAATGTATAAGTATCATCCCATTTAGCATGATCTTGCGCCAGAGTATCTAAGTTGGCGAGGTTTGTATCAAGGGCATTGAGGGCACGAACCACATCTTGTCGAACGTCTTGAACTTCCAGTTGATGAAAGTTGTTTGACAAAATCAAAGTTGCCGTGGCATACAAAACCCCGATTAAGCTGACGAGTGCAACACTAATAATCAGTAATGTTTTTTGACGTAATTTCATCCTAAATGTTTTCATTGACGGTGCTACCTAGCCATTTGCATCGATCTGCATGCACCCAGTGACTTAATAGAGTTTTGCCTCATTATCTCATCTCCAACCCTTGTGAGAGTTTAGTCAAGATTGCTCTCAACCTGGTTCATCTGAGATTTTGACCCTGATCTATCCTCAATTCTAGCTTGGATGCTTCCGTCTCTTCCATCTTCCCTGTTATCACAGCATAAATGGACAAAACCGTTTGACTCCACTGGGATGTCTATCCAGTGAATATAAACTACCGCGACCCGCTTACGCTGAGGTCGCGGTTTTTGGTAGCCCTAAAGCATCCCATAAGGTAAGCTGAATATATTGCACTTCGCGCTTTACCTCACAGGATAGCCCTGTGCCTCTAGGACGGTTTATAATCGCCCCCAATGCTGCTATATTTTTGCTTCCGTTGTAATCGGCATCGCATTTATTCCCACATCGATTACAACTAAACTTTTTACCATTTCTATTGCCAATTGCAAGGCATTTATGACAGGTTTGCGATGTCCAAGCGGGGTTAACCAAGATTAGTCTTACTCCTGCTAATAGACATTTGTAGGTGAGATACTGCCTTAACTGATAAAACGCCCAATTATTACCTAGTCTCTTATCTTTTTTGCTTCTAGGGTTTTTATTGGTTCTCTCACGAATACCTGTAAGGTCTTCGATAGCGATAGCCTTTTTGTTAGCCACAGCATTATTAACTAACTTACGGCTTATAAGGTATCCTATTTTCCTGAATTATGGTCAGTAGGCTTGGTAATTCAGGGATAGAAAGGCAGGGGACATAGAAGTAATAGCAAACTTAGTGACAGGTGGGATTGAGCCAAATAGCACCGCAACGACAAAGAACGCAAGAATACTTTGCCAATACTGAAATTTTGATTTCATGAATCTTTCGTAAGTCCTGTCTCATTAACGGGGATAGCATCAACCTAATTCTGTACTTAACGCTCAAAGAGTCATTTCACTCTACTCAATTGATATTTTTCTTTTGCTTAAGGTAGATCTGAAAATCTGCAAGAGTTTGGTCATTTAACCATTGGTGTCGTTCAGCAGTATAATCCCCATAGCCGACTTCTAGTTGTTGCAGGAAGCGGAGCATCCCTACTACTCCTAGAGATTCAACTAAAGCAAGATATCCTTGTTTTCTGAGTTCAGCTAACTTCATTACCTTCCTCCTGTAAAGTTGCCATTAACCAAATTACGGGATTTTCCACCGTTACAGTGATTAAATCTCTATATTGTTGAGCTTTTCGTAACAACCTGTCATCAGTAGTCAAAAATATATCAGCATTTCCCGCTTCAGCAAAAGCTAAATGTAAGGCATCATAGAACTTGAAACCCAATTCTATTAAAGCTTGTGCTCTTAATTCAATCGCTTCACTTGAAGAGACTTTAACAGTGGCAACAGATAAGATAGCCTCTAGTTGCTCTTTTTTAAAGGGATCTGGGTTTTTACTGATTTCAAATTCAATCGCATCGCTGTTAAGTAAAATCCATTGTTCGTCCCTACATTTTTGCAAAAGAGATATTATCGCCTCTGCTTCTAAGTGAATTCTAACTTGTTGCGGATCATCAATAGGTCGATTAAGGCAACAAACATCAGCATAGATGACAAGTGGCTGCGTCATAAGTAAGTTTCTGATAACAGCTTAGTTATTCGAGATTTGAATGCTGAATTGTCTGTTTCCTGTTCCCTTTCATCAACTTAGACATCCCAGCCGGAATACTAAACAGCTTAACTATAAACAAACAACAAATAACGAATAACTCTTTAACGCATATTCTGCTTTTTCTCCGCTTTCGGATCGCGACTTCCAACGGCTGCCAATTCCGCATCCATCAACGTTTTACCCGTTGCTGCCAGATAAACATCATCTAAACTGGGTCGAGATTGGGCAATCCCAAAAATCGGTAAATTTGCCTCTTTTAACGATTGCTGAACACTCATTAACGCATCACTTTGAGACGCGACTACTAAGTTTAAAGAATTGCCTTGGGCGGTATTGACAATGACTTCTTGAACAAAGGGTAATCCTTCCAGTAATGCCTTGGCTTTTTCTGCTTCCTCCATGGGAGAAAACTCACGAATTTTTAACGTAATGCGATCGCCACCGACGTTATCTTTAAGTTGAGAAGGAGTCCCTGTGGCAATCACAACCCCTTGATCAATAATTGTGACTCGGTCTGCTAAAGCATCCACTTCTTCTAGATAATGACTGGTAATTAAAACAGTAGTCCCCGCATCCCGTAACTGTCGTAAGAAATCCCACACTGCCACGCGGCTTTCAATATCTAAACCGACTGTCGGTTCATCTAACACCAATACATCCGGTTTATGCAACAGTCCGGCGGCTAAGTCGAGGCGTTTGCGAATTCCTCCGGAATAAGTGCCGCTTTTTTGATCAATCCAATTAGATAATCCTAATAAATCTATTACTTGGTCAATGCGGTTATTAATCGCCTGACGGGGTAAATGATATAATGCCCCTTGCAGTTGTAGTAACTCACGTCCGGTGAGAACCTTATCGAGGGCGACTTCTTGGGCAACATACCCTAAACGTTGTCTCGCCCCACGGGGATTATCCACAACAGAAATACCAGACACTTCTAAACGTCCTGCATCCGGTGTAATTAAGGTACATAAAGCCCGTAGCGTCGTTGTTTTGCCCGCACCGTTGGGGCCGAGTAAACCAAAGATTTCCCCCGGTTGAACTTCTAGGGAAATATCTTTAACCGCTTCGAGAGAACCGTAGCGTTTTTGCAGTTTTTCAATCAATACGGCAGGAGTCATTGCACAATCTCGCAGGAATACGGCCTGAGTTTACGCTTGCTCAATAATTTTATCGCAAAAGCATCTCAGCAGCTATGCTAAAGGGATGAATTTTGAGGCGTTAATCGAAATTGCCAATGCATTTGATTCTTTATAGTAAACCGGGTTGTCATCTCTGTGAGGGGTTACAGGAGAAATTAGAACAGATTCAAGCTGACTCTGGCAGTCGTTGTCAATTTGATCTGGAAATTCGAGATATCACCACTCGTGAAGATTGGTTTAATATCTATCAATATGAAGTGCCCGTATTGTACAAACAATCCGATGCCAACAGTCCAGAAGAACTACTTCCTCGTCCTTCTCCCCGGATTAGCACCAAACAACTAGAAAAGATATTAATACGATATTTGTAGCCTGGATTTCTTGCATTCGGCTGATGTCCAGACTACAATTCATCATTAATTATTTTTTAAGAAAGCGTCGTCTGCGTTGTGAGGAGATATTGACATGAAATTAAAAGAGTTACTCAAACAGGTTTCTGTTGCTTCGGCATTCAATCATCATCCCGCATTAGATAACGAAATTAAAGGACTCACCACAAATTCCCATGCCTGCCAGCCTGGGGATTTATTTTTAGGAATGCCGGGGACCCGCGTCGATGGGGGAGATTTTTGGCCAAGTGCGATCGCCTCTGGGGCAGTAGCAGCCTTAGTATCAGAAACGGCTTTTGAGAAAAATCCCCCCACTTCAGAAATTCAATCTCCTTGCATTATTTCCGCCCCAGACATGCACAAAACCTGCGCCCAGGTAGCAGCCGCATTTTATGATTATCCTGCCTTAAAACTCAAAATGGTGGGGGTAACGGGAACCAATGGTAAAACCACAACCACCTATTTAATTGAATTTCTCCTGAATAATGCCCAAAAACCCACGGCGTTATTTGGGACGTTATATACTCGCTGGCCGGGATATCAAGAAGTTGCGGCTTATACTACGCCGTTTGCAGTGGAGTTACAACAAAAGTTAGCTGATGCGGTGAAAGCCGGGAGTGAATATGGGGTGATGGAAGTTAGTTCCCATGCTTTGCATCAAGGACGTGTAGGGGGCTGTGGCTTTGAAGTGGCAGTATTTACTAATTTAACCCAAGATCACCTCGACTATCACCCGACAATGGAGGATTATTTTGAGGCAAAAGCGTTATTGTTTAGTCCAGAATACCTGAAAGGACGGGCAGTGGTGAACGCCGATGATGCTTACGGTAAACGGTTAATTGAACGGTTAGGATCATCTGTGTGGAGTTATAGCATCAACGATTCTAGCGCTGATTTGTGGGCGGATCGGCTTCAATATGAACCCACAGGCGTTAAAGGTGTTTTGCATACCCCTTTAGGAGAGGCTGAGTTTAATCTACCTCTGGTCGGTCAATATAATTTATCCAATTTACTGGCTGCGATTGGAACAGGGCTGGCGTTAGGTTTAGAATTATCCACAATGGTAGAGAAGCTACCAGAATTTATGGGGGTTCCGGGACGCATGGAACGGGTACAGGTTTCCCCATCCCAAGATATTAGCGTCATTGTGGATTATGCTCACACTCCTGATAGCTTAGAGAATTTACTGAAAGCCTCTCGGCCGTTTATACCGGGTGAAATGATCTGTGTGTTTGGTTGCGGCGGCGATCGCGATCGCACTAAACGTCCAAAAATGGGAAAAATTGCGGCTGAATTAGCCGATGTTGCCGTGGTAACTTCTGATAATCCCCGCACAGAAGATCCACAACGTATTCTAGATGATGTTTTAGCTGGAATTGATCCCAGTTTTAATCCTATTGTGATTAGCGATCGCGCTGAAGCGATTCGTACTGCTATTTTACAAGCTCAATCGGGTGATGGGGTGTTAATTGCAGGCAAAGGCCACGAAGATTATCAAATCCTCGGTACAGAGAAAGTTCATTTTGACGACCGAGAACAAGCCCGCGCTGCCCTGCAACAACGCTTTTGAGGAGAATTATTCGTTATGAGTTATTTGTCATTCGTGTTCAGGAGTAATAGGGTGTAAAGGTTAGACTTACAGAGTCATAGCCAACTCGTGTCACCTTAAGGCAGTCTTAGCCCTCGCTATATCGGACAGAGTTACTGCAGCAGGGCACTGTCAACCCCTAACGAATGACGAAGGACGAACAACGAATAACTCCCTATTCCCTTTTTCAGCAATATGTGTTATCTTATAAACCAACGTATATAGAGGCGTACACAGCATTTGAAAATCTCCTCTTTCTACGTATAACTACGGAATGTGACACTTTTCAAAGCTACACACGGAATGCGGTGTAGTTAGGGTTCTCCTATGCTAGGATTCAGGTATCTTGAGGAAAACAACTACTGTGCCAGGTAGCTCCACTGGTTGCTCAATCAGTAAAAGCACACAAACCTTGGTTACAGGAGGCCTCAAGACTATGAGGGGATATTAATGCAATTCCCCGAATTCCATCAGGGTGCGTTAGGGTGACTCATCAGGGTGAACCATTAGGGTGCAATCGGTGTGATGAGGCAGAGTTTATAGAGTGCTTACACTCCCCCCTCTGTCTCATCCACTTAGAAGAAGATCAATTTTTCAAGCTTGGGAAAATTAACAGAGCTGTATTAGATTTCTCAAGTGCTACACCACTTCTCATTCTATAATTCGGGCTATCTAACAATGACAGAGATTTTATAGATCGAAGTCTGTAGAACTTGGGAATGTTATGGGCATAGTGTTAGTTTTCTATTCTGTAGCAGCAATTACAGCCTTTTGTGCATGGTTCAAGCTTTTTGTTGAAGATACGACAACAGCGATGAATGATTATCGCTCTTGGTTAATGCTGATGATCGCATCCCTAGCTTGGCCGGTGGTAATTCCTGTCGCTCTCATTGAGTTATTGTTAAAAGATCAGGCAAATGATAATTGCCCGTCTATTATAGCATCTTTTCAATTCCCCTTCAATCCGGCGGGGTCAAACCCCAATACTCTCCCTCTAGGTTATCTCTTGAGACAAGCAGGCTTAATTACCGAATCTCAAGTCATGACTGCCTTAGAGGCACAGCAAACGGTTCAACGTCATCTCCGAATTGGTGAAATTATTGCTCACTATGGTTGGTTACAGCCAGAGACCATCGATTTTTTTGCCGAATATTTACCTCAAATTAGCAGTTTACCGCAGCAACCGATTGGACAGTATCTCAAACAAGCGAAACTGTTAAACGATGAACAAATAGAAGATATCCTCGTAACACAACAGCAAACTTCCTTGAGATTTGGAGAAGTCGCCGTTGAAAAAGGCTGGGTGAAGCCAGAAACTATTACGCTCATCTTACACTATGTTGGCGGTAATCCCCCAACTTATCAAACCTCCTAAGCTGGATTGATATTTTGCCATCTGAAAACATATAATGGAGATTTGGTGAAAATTTCATGAAGAGAGGAAGTTAAATGTCTCGATATAGAGGCCCCCGTCTGCGGGTTGTTCGTCGCTTAGGCGACTTACCCGGACTTACCCGCAAATCTCCTAGACGATCTTATCCCCCTGGACAGCATGGTCAAGCCCGTCGCAAACGTTCAGAATATGCCATTCGTCTAGAAGAAAAGCAAAAGCTGCGGTTTAACTACGGCTTATCTGAACGCCAACTGATCCGCTACGTGAAAAAAGCCCGTCGGGCGCAAGGATCAACCGGTCAAGTGTTGTTACAATTGCTGGAGATGCGGCTTGACAATACCCTCTTCCGTTTAGGGATGGCACCCACCATTCCAGCCGCCCGTCAATTGGTAAATCATGGTCATGTGACCGTCAATGATCGACGAGTTGATATTGCCAGTTATCAATGCCGTCCTGGAGATGTAATTGGGATTAGAAATAAAGAAAAATCTCGTGAAATGGTTAAATTAAATCTTCAATATCCAGGATTAGCAAATGTTCCCAGTCACCTTGAACTGGATAAAGAAAAATTAGTTGGTAAAGTCAACGGCATCATTGAACGGGAATGGATTGCCCTTCAAATTAATGAACTGTTAGTGGTTGAATACTATTCACGAAAAGCTTAACGGCTTACAACACCAATGGGGTGTGTTCTATCAGCATAAACGCACCCTTTTACTGATTATTTCGTTATTCGTCATTACGTGCTGTCACACAGGCTACAACGTTATTTAAAGAATGACTACTAGCGTTCCCACCAGGGGGCGCTATTGGCAAAGGATACAATCTGGATTAAAGAAGGTTTCAGCTTAATTCAGTAAGCCCTAAAAAGTAACCATCCCTAAAATTTAGAGTTTAGTTTTCCCTTGATTCATAAAAGCTTAAATTTAAGATAATACTTGAACTAAGATTCGCATCAAAGGTTCAATATCTTCAGGAACACGATAACTTTCTAAACCTTGTTCAATGTGTTTTTGTTCACGATTTAATCGGGCAAATTCCCAAATTTTTCCGGTTGTTACAGCACCAATTAGATAATTTATTTCCTTATTGTCTTGCCATTGTTCCAAAGCAATTAATTCAGCAATGAGTTGAGTCATTCCATAATCCAAATCTTCTTTTTTAGCTTCAATTACTAATAAGTTATTTTCATTTTCTAAAAAATAATCAAAATATCCCTGTAATTGTTCACTGACTTTAATTGAATACTCAATAAAAATTTCGGATTTTGTATAATGAACTAAGTCTAAAATTAAAGGTGAAATTAAAATTTCTCTTCTTGCAGCTTCACTCGATAAAGAAGCATAGGGTAAAACTTCTTCAATTCGTTCTTTCAATTGGTTGATTCTATCTAATTTTCCAGGATATTGAGATAACTCCAGCTTTTTTCGGGAAAAGGAATAACCAAAGTACTTGGCTAAATCTTTAGGTTCAATTTTAAGCTCAAAAATTTTACTGAAAGTGTAAGATTGATTTGGGTTTATTATTGTTATCATCGTTGTATAGGGCTACACTTTTGGCTATAAACAATAGTCAATGTAGGAACATTACATTAAACATCCCTACTCAAATATAGGATATTAAATCGAGATCAATTTACCGGACAGGATCTGAAGATTTAGCCTCGGATTTGTACAGGCATAACTAAATAAGTCATTTTAAATCCTCCTAAAGGCGTTAAAATTACCGGGCTAGTGGCTTGATTTAACTGAATTTGAATTTCTGAGGTATTAAAAACTTTCAATCCTTCTAATAAATACTTGACATTAAATGCTAATTCTTGAGGTTCATCCCCGGAAATTTGAGCGGATAGGGTTTCAACTGCATTACCTACATCTGTTGCTTCAACCGATAGAGCCATCTCTTGATTGACACTATCAATGGTACATTTAACAATATCATTTTTTTGACTTGCTAGGACAGCAATGCGTTCTAATGCCCCAACAAACTGTCGTCTATCCACATTAATTTGATTAGAAAATTGATTGGGAATTAACTGATAATAAGCTGGATATGCGCCTTCTAATTTCCGACTAATTAACCGTTGTTCACCAAATTCAAAAACGACTTGAGTTTCATCAAACCGCAGGGTAATTAGGGGGGAAGTTTCTTCTTTTGGTGTACCTTTCATCCCCGCCATTCGTTCAACTTCTCGTAATGCTTTAGCGGGAATAGTGACTTCAAATTCATCGACATTCGTATCAACAGACTCTTCACCGTTATCTTGAGTATTCTCTGTTTTAACCACCGCTAAACGGTGACCATCGGTTGAGGCAAACTCTAAATGACCTGCATCTAACTTAAGATGAACCCCCGTCAACACTTGTTTGGTTTCATCGGGACTGGTGGAAAATAATGTTCCTTTTAACCCCTCTATCAGCGCTTCAGTCGAAAGCTGAATTGACTCAGCCGTTTCTATTAATGGCAACGCTGGATAATCCTCGGCTTCCATGCCGCGCACTTGATAGCGTCCTGAACGACAAGTTAAAGTGGCGATGGCATCCCCCGCTTCATCATCGAGGGTAATTGCATCCCCAGGTAAGCGAGATACAATATCATTCAGCAGTTTTGCGGGTAACGTACAGGTTCCCCCTTGTTCCACTTGCGCCGCAAACCGAGTATGAATGCCTAAACTCAAATCAAACGCCGTTAAACTCAGTTGCTGCTGTTCCTCGCTAGCCTCAAATAAGATATTAGACAAAATCGGATGATTAGGACGGGATGGAATGGCTCTAGAAACCAGTGATAAATTAGAACTGAATATTTCTTGTTCAATGGTTAGTCGCATCGGTCAACCTCAAAGGTGTAGTTATTGGTTATTATGTGAGTCGCGCAGAGGCTACGCCAACGTCATTCACCCCATCTGCTTCTCTGCTGAATTGGGGGGATGAGGTTGACAAATACTGGCAGATTTAGAGAGGCGGTCAATCACTTGGTCAGCGGTAATTAAGCGAGTGAGGACAACTTGACCAATACCACTACTGGGGGAGGTTTTGGGGGGTATCACTGTGGGTCTGACTTCCAGCATCAGTACCGCATCTTCAACCCGATACAGCCACATTTTTTCATTGTGATCCCAAACACACAGATCGAGTTTCTCAATCTCTGGCGGCCGGCGACGAGCGGCTTCATTCCATAACCCCCCAACTCCCCAGACACGGCCAACAGTCCATCCTTCTGTTAAAAAGAAATATTTCACAGATTTAACTTAAGTACGGTGGATTTGAACGCTGATTTTTGTTTAATTTACCTTGAAATCAGTCAATTGATCATCGTCCCAGTTTATTGGGAATGCCTTCACATCCCCCTGGTATGGTTTGACGAGACTGGGAACCACACCAGGCACAACAATAATAATGGTTTTCCTCAGATAAGTTTTCAACCCCTGTAAAATCAACATTTTCCACTACTGCCCCCGTATTTTGTCCGGTTTGATAATTGGGGAACTGGGTGCGAGTGCGGGGGGTTGCGGTTTCCACCGGGCCGTAAAATAACTTGGTTGAACGTAAATTCACATGAGATAAATTCGCCTCAAAGAGAATGGCACGGGATAAATTAGCCCGAACTAAATCACAATGGCTTAAATTGGCCCGGACTAAATTGGCTTCACTCAGGTCTGTACGCCGCAGATCGGTATTACTGAGATCGGTTCCAGCCAGCATTGCCCCGAGGTCAATCACCCGAATTCCCTGTTGGCGATCTTCTTCGTAACTGCCATTGCCGTCTAAAATCGCTCGTCCCAGATGGCGATCGCGCTTCAGGGGTGTAATCAGTTTCGCCTGGGATAAAAAGCGTAAAATCTTGGCTTTTCCTTCGGCATTCACACTGCGAATAATGGCAGCGGTGCGACCCTCAGCAATCACCCGTTCTTGCGGCCAGTCTTCTAACAACCCTTGTTCTCCCAGCGCCAGTTCAGAAACCCCTTGAAAATAAGCATCTATAGTTTGTTGTTGAGTAATTAAATTTTGCTGAATGGTTAAATCCCGAGAAATCACATACTGTCGCCAAGCCACATATACCGCAATAATCGCAATCAGAATTTGACCCAATGCACCGATTAATTCCCCTAGTGCGCCGATAGCATCCCAGTTAATCTTAATATTACGACTACCAATTTCTTGATTCGTACCACTCAGCATTAAGAAACCCACAATTGCCGCTAAAATCCCAAAACTGGCAATGACTAAGCCTCGCCAAACCGGAGGGATCAGGGTTGTCCAGACTTTCCCCCAACTCGGCCAAATCATCCGAATTCCCATTAACAACGCTGTGACGGCGCTGATATAACCTAGCCAGACATTATCAATGGCTAACCCCAAAATCATTAACGCCACGGCACTGAGGGTGATCACCGAAGCTGGGAAGAAATTAGTCGTTTGTTGGGTAATGGGATCATCAGCCATCAGGCTATTGGTAGCAGCCGGTTGCAGGAAATCTTGGTTACGAATCTCAATGGTGAAATGATCTGATTCTGTAGTGTCTGCCGCAGCATCACTGGTAGATCCGTTAACGAGGGTGGCATTTTCTGGGTTATTCGAATGCTCTGGAACAGAAGAATTAGGGTCAGGGGTCATAGGTTGGTAGGAATCAAATTTTAATCCGGATATAGCATACTCTAGTCGTTGATTCTAGCGAACAGATTGAGTGCTGACTAGCACTTGATGACTGAATTTTTAACTGGGTCATCGTCAAACATTTAATCACTCAACTTATGTTAGCTTGAAAATCAAGACCATTGATCAGTTATTCGCCATTAATAACAGATGAGAGGATAACTGTTGTTCAATTCCCTTAGTTTCGATCAACATTGCTCATGTCCACTCGTCTAAAACGATTAAATCGGGTGATTAATGCTCGTTTATCCCAGCGAATTTGCTGGTGGATTTTAGTGAGTATTATCACGATTGAAATTATAATTTTAATTCCATCTGTCTCTCGGAGAAAACAGGAATTATTATGGCAACTTCCCCAGATGTCTTCCAGTAAAATTGCCTGGATTGTTGAAACCTATCCCCAACAATCTGATGCTGAACTACTCCAGCAATTAAGATATTTAAATAATATCAATCCAACGATATTAGGCGGCGCACTGTATGATAAAATCACGGGGCAATTAATTGGTAACTTTGGGGAAATTCCACAACTGACATTCGCGGAAGCACAACAAGGAAAAAACTTGTATCTTCAAACCCCTGAAGGAGATCGTTACGATGCCACTTGTCAAGTCGATCAACTCAAAGATAACTACTTAATTATTATTCGACATGATGCTAACAGTATCAATCCAGAAATTCAAAGCTTTATTCTCCGAATTGCCGGACTCATTTTAATTATTTCAGTGTTTGTGACGGGAGGCACAATGATTGTGATTGAAAAATTAGTGATTACACCCATTTTAAATTTGAGACAAGATCTAATTAAAGCAGGAAACGCCATTAGTTTGAATCAGCCGCCACCTGAATTTTATTCTGCCTCAATTCATCGTCGAGATGAGTTAGGAGATGTGATTACCGCTTTTATTCAAATGTTTGATCAAATTAATCAAGCCATTAATGAAAGAAAACAAGCAGAAGCCGCCCTGCGGCAAGAAAAAGAAAAATCAGAAAGTTTACTCCTGAATATCTTACCCCAACCGATTGCAGAACAACTTAAAAAAAATCCTGGCTGTATTGCCGATGGATTTGAACAAGCCACTATTTTATTTGCCGATATTACCGACTTTACCGGACTTGCCTCCCAACTTTCTCCTACTGAATTAGTCGAACTCTTAAATGAAATCTTTTCTACCTTTGATCAACTTGTAGATCGATATAGTTTAGAAAAAATTAAAACCATTGGAGATGCCTATATGATTGTGGGAGGAATTCCTAAACCTCGCCCCGATCATGCTACAGCGATCGCAGATATTGCCTTGGAAATGCAACAAGAAATTCGTCGTTTCCGTCGTCATGATAATCAACTCATTAACATCCGCATCGGCATCAATACAGGCCCCGTTGTTGCCGGGGTAATTGGCCTCAAAAAATTCACTTATGATCTATGGGGAGATGCCGTTAACATCGCTAGCCGCATGGAATCCCACGGCGTTGTTGGTGAAATTCAAGTCAGCGAATCCACTTATTTATTATTAAAAGATCAATACGAACTTGAAGAACGAGGAATGATTAATATCAAAGGAAAAGGAGAAATGAAAACTTACTGGCTAAAAGGAAAAAATATCAAAAAATAACTTAAAAACCCTCTTTGTGTTCTTTGTGTCTTTGTGGTTTACTTCCTCACTCTTTTCATTGATAAAGGCTGACGAGTGGTTGCAACTGCCACTACCCCCACTACTGGAATTTTAGCCCGTTTTAACGCCTGAATTGCCGCTTTAACCGTTGCCCCCGATGTAAAAATATCATCTACCAAAATCACCCCACCCCGTGGGCGACGACGTTTAAAATCTTTCCCTAAACTAAACGCACTTTTTAAATTTTTATGACGTTCTTTACCCGATAAACCAAACTGCGCCGTTGTATTGCGAACTCGTTTTAATCCATTCACTTTTAAAGGCAAACTGGTCACCTGACAAAAGCTACGGGCAATTAATTCAGCCTGATTAAATCCTCGTTTTTTTTGTTTAGCAGCAAACATCGGAATGGGAACCACCACTAACTGACTTAAAGTTGATTCTGCTGTCTCTAACCAAGCCTCCCCTAACTGTTCCCCTAGAGGTTGAGCAATCTCGGGAAAATTATGATATTTTAGTTTGGTAATTGCCTGTTTTAATGCCCCATCATACCGCCCCCAAATCAACACTGGAATATCCCTTGTCCAGCGTAAGCCAGGGGGAAATTGACAGTCTTGCAGTTGGGTTTGACAGTCCGAACAGAAACAAATCTCAGCCGGACGATAGCATAACGGACAATTCGGTTTAAGAAAAAAGTTAAGAAACGCTTTGATCCAAGGCTTCATGTGTAACAATTCTCTTCGAGAGTAGATGCTTACGCCTATCAGGGTTCCCCAGGAATGCAGACGAAAGCATCACCAAAATAGGAAAGATTTCACGGAATATCGCGGTGGATATTAAACAGGTGATTATTGCCCACAAAGCCCGAGATCCCCAAAGCAAACGCTGGGCTGAAGAATATGCCCAACACTTTGAACGTCATGGTTGTGGGGTGTTGATGGGGCCAAGTGGGCCGAAAGATAATCCCTATCCCGTCTTTTTGGCTTCTAGTAATATTCCCATTGACTTAGCCATTGTTCTCGGCGGAGATGGAACCGCCCTCGCCGCTGCCCGTCATCTGGCCCCAGAAGGCATTCCTATGTTAGCGGCGAATGTGGGAGGTCATTTAGGCTTTCTCACCGAGTCGTTTGAAGATGTCGCTGATACCGAAGAAGTGATTAACCGGTTGTTTGAAGATCGTTATGCTGTTCAACAGCGGATGATGATACAAGCGGCAACCTTTGAAGGTCACCACAGTAATTTAACCCCCGCCAGTGATATCTTTTTGGCGTTGAATGAATTTTGTGTCAAACCGGCTTCGGCGTATCGGATGCCCACTTCTATTTTAGAAATGGAGGTAGATGGGGAAGTTGTGGATCAATATCAAGGAGACGGGTTAATTGTTAGTACTCCTACGGGTTCTACCTGTTATAATGCCTCTGCCAGCGGGCCAATTATGCATCCAGGGATGGATGCCCTGATTGTTTCCCCGATCTGTCCCCTGAGTTTATCCAGCCGCCCGATTGTGTTACCTTCAGGTTCAGTGGTGAGTGTGTGGCCGTTAGCAGATGCCGAACATGAAACCAAACTGTGGATGGACGGGGTATTAGCCATCTCCGTATGGCCAGGACAACGGGTAGATGTTCGTCAAGCCGACTGTCAAGCCCGATTTATTATCTTGCGGGAAAATTATTCTTATTACCAAACCCTAAGAGAAAAATTACAATGGGCAGGGGCAAGAATTCGTTATGTGAATCATCATCGAAATTAAGATACTTTGAGTTTCTTACGATAAACTAAAGGATAAACCCTTTTCAGTCCATGACGTTTTTGAGAGTTGACTTATGACATCTGTTGCTACTTCAAAACCTGAGTCTCAAATGGATGACCCCAAACGGGGTTTACCCGTCACAATTATTACAGGTTTTTTAGGCAGTGGGAAAACCACCCTATTGAATCATATCCTCTCGAACCAAGAAGGCGTAAAAACCGCTGTTTTGGTGAATGAATTTGGTGAAATTGGCATTGATAATGAACTGATTGTCTCCACCGATGAAGACAATACTATGGTGGAACTCAGTAATGGTTGTGTCTGTTGTACGATTAATGAAGACTTAATTAATGCCGTCTATAAAGTCTTAGAACGCCCCGAAAAAATTGATTACATGGTTGTGGAAACCACGGGTTTAGCCGATCCGCTACCTGTCGCCTTAAGCTTTTTAGGCACAGAATTACGGGATATGACCCGCTTAGATTCTATCGTTACCCTGGTAGACTGCGCCAACTTTAGTTTAGATTTATTTAACTCTGAAGCCGCCCTCAGCCAAATTCAATATGGTGATATTATTATTCTGAATAAAACTGATTTAGTGGATGTTGCCGATGTCGATAGTTTAGAAGTTCGTATTCGGGATATAAAATCGGATGCCCGGATTCTTCGCACCACCCAATCTCAAGCGTCATTACCCTTAATTTTAAGTGTAGGATTATTTGAATCCGATAAATATTTTCACTCTGAAGAACATGAACATCATGATCATGAACACCATCATCATGACCACGATCATGATCATGAACACCATCATCACCACGATCATGAACATCACCATCATTCCAACCATTTAGAAAATGATGGATTTACCTCTATCTCTTTTGAAAGTGACAAACCCTTTTCTCTGAGAAAATTTCAATATTTTCTCGATAACCAACTTTCCAGTAATATTTTCCGCGCCAAAGGAATTATGTGGTTTGATGAAAGCCCAAAACGGCATATTTTCCACCTCAGCGGCAAGCGATTTTCAATTGATGATGATGAATGGAAAGGGGAAAAGAAAAATCAATTGGTGTTAATTGGTCAGAATTTAGATCATGATCAATTGCGATCACAACTGGAATATTGTCTTTGTTTGTCGTCAAAAAACCGAGGCAAAGGCTTTGGGAAATAAAGTCATCTCATTGATAGAGACGTTAGAGGTAACGTCTCTAGGTTGATTTCCCCTGGTTATGTCATGTCCAGATGAATTGTTATCTTGTAGAGAGCTTCAATTGAATGTCTCTAGGGCAAATTTCTGATTTTTAATGGGGATGAATTCAAGGGAGATAATATTCATGAGGATGAGTTTAATAGACACAATATCAAATGGCTCTTAATTGTATCTTAAGATAGACTTCTGAGATGGACTATTCTTTTTGCCGCCACTTCGCTGTATAGTAAAATTTGAGCAACGGTTATATGTATTCATCAATCTAATGATGCAGCGATTCAAACAGAGCAGAACCATTCTGCTACAGGTTATTTTACCGATTTTCTCTGTAATGCTGGCAACCCTACTCTGGGCAACTCCAGTTCAGGCTACTGGAGTCTATCAAATGCCAGAGTTGTCTCCTGGCGATCGCACTTGGATTATAGACGATGGTGATGTTCTCAGTCGAGTCACAGAAGGACGCATCAACAATGCCATTTCTAAACTCGCGGATGAAACGGGTAATGGCATTCGGTTGGTTACCATTCGCCGCCTAGACTATGGGGAAACCGTTCAAAGCTTCGTCGATCAATTATTTGAAAAATGGTTTCCCACGGCCGTTGCGGGGGAAAATCAAACCGTATTGCTACTGGATGTCCTTACGAATAATAGCGCCATTCATACTGGCGAAGCAGCCAATACCCGACTCTCCAATGACATTGCTGAAAGCGTCGCCCACGAAACCCTACAAGTGCCGCTACGGGACGGAAATCGCTATAATGAAGCGTTTGTCGATGCCACAGATCGCTTAGTTGCGGTCTTATCTGGTCAACCTGACCCCGGTGCCCCAAAGATCAAAGACGATATTAGCGTTGAAGGAACCTTTAAGACAGCCGAAGAAACCGACGATCAAACCTCTACAATTGTTGTGGTCGTGATCTTAGTCATTGCCACGGTTGCCCCAATGGCAACGTATTTCTATTTCCAGCGTTCTTAACTTCTCACGATTAAAAGTGCAATGCATTTTTAATTCATCAATATCCATACCTAAATGCAATTTATTGATCAAGTTGAAATTGAAGTCGAAGGCGGCAAAGGCGGCGATGGCATGGTAGCTTTTCGTCGAGAAAAGTATGTCCCGGCTGGGGGGCCAGCGGGAGGAAATGGCGGTAATGGGGGATCGGTGATTTTAGTCGCCGTCGATCATCTCCAAACCCTCCTCGACTTCAAATATCAGCATTTATTTAAAGCAGAAAATGGTCAACGGGGTGGCCCTAAAAATATGACCGGGGCAACTGGAAAGGATTGGGTGTTAGAAGTGCCTTGTGGAACCGTGGTTTATGATGCCGAGACGGAAGAACTGTTAGCAGATTTAGTCTTACCCGGAGATCAGTTTTGTGCGGCAAAAGGGGGAAAAGGGGGTTTAGGAAATCGTCATTTTCTCAGCAATAAGAATCGTGCCCCGGAATATGCTTTACCGGGCTTAGAAGGAGAACAACGGCGGTTAAAATTAGAGTTAAAGTTAATCGCTGAAGTCGGGATTATTGGTTTACCCAATGCCGGAAAATCCACCTTAATTTCAGCCTTATCTGCCGCTCAACCCAAAGTCGCAGATTATCCCTTTACCACCTTAATTCCCAATTTAGGAGTGGTGCGAAAACCAACCGGAGATGGAACTGTGTTTGCTGATATTCCGGGGTTAATAGCAGGGGCACATGAGGGGGTCGGTTTGGGTTACGACTTTCTCCGTCATATTGAACGAACCAAAATTTTACTGCATTTAATTGATATGACTGATCCCGATCCCATTGGGAATTATCAAACCATTCAAACCGAGTTAGAAGCTTATGGGCATGGACTGGCGGAACGTCCCCAAATTGTGGCGTTGAATAAGATCGATGCCGTGGATACTAACAGCGAAGAAATGCAGCAATTGATGGCTACATTGCATCAAATCACTGCTGCCCCAGTCTTTCTCATTTCTGCTGTCGCAAAAATTGGATTAGATAAATTAATGCAAGAAGTTTGGCAATATGTCTAACAGCCTCCTGGACGTTACTAAACTGAAATAATTAAGAATAAGTAATCATCTTGAGATGGATCAAACCAGATGAGTTTTCAATTCTTAACAAGAACATTCAGATGATGCATCTGATCCCTCTGAAAACTGGCATAGTCCTCAATAGAAAGCTAAGCGATTTTGCCAAAAATCAGATAGGATCAATCCTGGGATAAAATTTAGACAACTGATAGGGATAGGACTCATGATCAGTGGTGAAAGTCTATCCTATGTTGCGCTCAGTTCACTTCTGAAATTTAGATGAGTTGTGAAGTTTGAACTGAGACGGGAATTGAGCTTCAAATGTATTAGAAACTCAGTCTCTCTTGGAGAACCCCAACTCATCAATATTACGATTATTGACATCCATGAAGATTGCTATCCTATCTCAAGATCCAAACCTCTATTCCACTCGGCGACTGCGGGAAGCCGGAGAACAACGGGGTCATCAAATGCAGGTGATTAATTATCTCCGGTGTTATATGAATATCACCTCCCACAAACCCCAGGTGATTTATGGGGGGAAACTATTGGAGGGGGTGGATGCGATTATTCCTCGCATTGGGGCTTCTCATACATTTTATGGAACTGCGGTGGTTCGCCAGTTTGAGATGATGGGGGTATTTACCGCCAATGAGTCTCAGGCAATATCTCGTTCACGGGATAAATTGCGCTGTTTACAATTGTTGGCTAGAGAAGGGATTGGTTTACCAGTAACAGGATTTGCCCACTCCACTAAAGATATTGAGGGGTTAATTAATGTAGTCGGGGGAGCACCCTTGGTAATTAAGTTACTCGAAGGGACTCAAGGCATTGGGGTGGTGTTAACAGAAACCTATCAAGCTGCAAAATCTGTGATTGAGGCGTTTCGGGGGTTAGATGCTAACATTTTAGTTCAGGAATATATCAAAGAAGCCGGCGGATCAGATTTACGCTGTTTTGTGGTGGGAGAACGGGTGATTGCTTCGATGAAACGCCAGGGGGCTGAAGGGGAGTTTCGGTCTAATTTACATCGGGGGGGGACTGCAGAGGTGGTCAAGTTAACCCCAGAAGAACGGTCAACAGCGGTTCGCGCTGCCAAGGCTATGGGATTAAAAGTGGCAGGGGTGGATTTACTTCGTTCTAATCATGGCCCGGTGGTGATGGAGGTGAATTCCTCACCCGGACTGGAAGGAATTGAGAAAACAACCAAAATTGATGTTCCCGGAAAAATTATTGAGTTTTTAGAGAAGAATGTGGGTAAAGCAAAGGTGCGCGATCGCATTCAAGGTTAAGGAGGTTAAGCCTTGATGATGCACGCTTATTGACCAATTAATGATATGCTAGGTTGTGAAGATTTGATAATTTCATTAAAAGGTAAATAATCATGCAAGTCAATGATCTAGGATTTGTGGCAACCCTGTTATTTGTGTTAGTGCCTGCGGTTTTTCTTTTAATTCTTTATATTCAAACCCGCCAGGAAACCGAATAAATTTCAACAGCACTCCTTTGCGGTTTAAAATCCATAAAAAAGTGCCAGCACAGTCAGTGATTTCTGGCACTTTTTTTATAGATGGGTTGAGGTTTAAGGCTGGGTAGTACGAGCGAGTAATACGGGACATTCTGCATGAACTCGCACATAATCGGATAACGACCCGCCAATCAGTCGATCTAAATCAACGATACTTTTAGCGACGGTAGGACGACGATCTGGAGATCCTATAATCAGTAAGTCGGCATTGACATCTGCAGCAATCTTACAAATCTCTGGCCCCGGTTTACCAATGCCGCTAACACAGCGATATTTAATACCCATACGTTTGGCTTCTGCCACGGCTGGTGCAAGCACGGGATCGGCTTCAGCATTGCTGGAATAATCTTCCGCACCCCCTCCCCGTAAATCTAAATTGATGTGAGCCAGAATTAGTTGACTGCTAGGTAAATTTTTCACCATTGAAATTGCCAGATCCAGGCACTTTCGAGAATCCTCAGAGGGATCGACCGCCACCATGATGTGTCGGAGTTTTTTGATATACGTCCCATCTTTGACCAACAGCATGGGATGAGAGGTTAACTGAAATACATACTGACTGACAGAGTTTTCGAGAATAGCCCGGATGCCTTGGAGTCCACGCGATCCCATGATAATTAAATCAGACTGTTCTTCATCGGCTACTTGACAGACAATATCTTTAGCATCCCCCTGCTTTAGGCGAGGATTGACTTTACTGGGATCAATCTTCAAGGATTGAACCGCTTTGGCTAAAATCTTCCCGCCTTCTTCTAATTTATCAGACATGACATCAGCAGAAGCTTGGGGAGGAACAACATGGAGAACCGTTACCTCCGCTTGTTGAAACGGGGGCAGGTCAATCAGCATATTCAACATTTCTTCACACAAGCCACGACCTGCTACGGCAACTAAAATTTTATTGATCATCTGTTCTTCCTGAAATTCAATCTAGTTAATATAGACGTGCTGTCTGGTGTCAGTTAGGATCTGACGCAGTTATGAAAATGTCTCTGTTATTCAGGATAAGCTGTAGATCTGATAGATAATTTGTAGAAATGTAGCGTTTTAAAACAATCTGTAACGTGTCCCCCATTGAACCGTCTCACCCCCCTACGATGACAACACTCTCAATCACTGCCGATGGATGGCTAAATTATCCCGTTCATGCTTTCCCTCACCATACGGACTATGCCGGAATCGTGTGGCATGGCACTTATTTGACTTGGCTAGAAGAAGCGCGGGTGGAATGGCTCCGCCTAGCCGGACTCCATTACCGGGACTTAGTGGCAGTGGGGTGTGATTTGCCTGTGGTTGAGTTATCAATCCGCTATCATCAATCCGTTACCATGGGTATGGATCTGGTGATTCGTTGCCGTCTGGCTTCCCCTCCTAAGGTCAAAATTCAGTGGGAATACAAAATAGAATCCGTTGATGGTCAACAGCAGTATGCCACCGCAACCGTGACGTTAGTTCCCGTCAACCAAAAAACTGGTAAAATTATGCGTCGCTTGCCACCTGAGTTGCAAGCGCTATTGCATCAAAATCCTTAGCTGATTCAGGTAAAGATCTATTAACATAAAGATCAGAATAGAAAATGTTGCTTTGAAATCGATCAACGCCAGTAATAATTTCATGACAAGTCAGATTCTCGTTGAAAAACAAAAGTTAGAAAATCCTCCCTTTGAGATTCATTATCTCGGCGATCGCGTGCTGCGGCAATCTGCTAAACGGGTGTCTCGTGTAGATGACGAAACCCGCAAGCTAGTGCGGGAAATGCTGCAAACTATGTATAGTGCAGATGGGATTGGTTTAGCTGCGCCCCAAGTTGGAGTTCATAAACAAGTAATTGTGATTGACTGTGAACCGGATAACGCCACCACTGCCCCATTGGTTTTAATCAATCCTATGATTAAAAAATTCAGTCCAGAAGTGTCTCCCTTTCAAGAGGGTTGTCTGAGTATTCCTGGGGTTTATATGGATGTAGTTCGTCCAGAAGTGATCGAGGTTTCCTTTAAAGATGAAAATGGCCGTCCGCGTACTATTCAAGCTAATGAATTACTCTCCCGCGCCATTCAACATGAAATGGATCACCTGACTGGGATTTTGTTTGTGGATCGGGTAGACAATCAATTAGCATTAAACGAAGAACTGGTTAAATACAAGTTTTCGCCCAAAGCCGTTCGCCATATTAAATAAATTACAGGAAATCAAAACAATGGTAGGTACTCCAAAAAGCAGCTTATTTTTAGGCGGTTCATGCATCGCAGGCATTGCAGCAGTTGGTTCAGTGTTTGAATTATCTTCGGGAGAACCTCAGTTAGGTGGACTGATCACAACTGTGATTTTAGGGTTGAGTATTCCGTTAGGTATCTTTTTATTTTTTGCAGCCATTCGAGAAGCGCAAGCGAATCAATAAGTATTATAATAGACGTTCCTATATTCCTCGTTGAGTTCAGCGGGGAATATTTATTTAGTCAATTAAGCAGCTTGACCATTAATATAGAGCAACTGTTGAAACTCGGCTGATAACTACGCTCGTTGCATAAACCCCGATCCGGCGGGAACGCTAACCAGCGGTACAGCGCTTGGCTTCCTGCCCGGTTAGCTAAGCAACGTCTCTCAAGAAAGATGATATCATCTGGATTCAATCAACCTGAAGTAGAGAGGTTTGATAGAACCTCTCTACAATCTCAACTATACCATAGTTTCCGTTTCAGGATTTAATAAACCTTGACCGGCTTGGTAGTTATAGACATTAATTCGGGTGACTTGTTCAATGCTAGTGACGTGAGAGAACTGAATTAAGACTTCTGCATTGGCTTCCGCTTGTAAGAAGGTATCAAGTTGCAGATCGGGATTTTCTGCTAAGAATTCGCTGCTGAAGGGATCATGACCTTCCAATAATCCTTGACCAAACATATACTCTAGAATTTGAGTATAGTTGAGATCGTCAATGGATTCAACTTGGTAATAAGTTAACAGATCGACGACGGCAGTTTCATCACTCAGATATTCTTCAAAATCATACAGCGGTGAAAGTTCGTTGCCCTGTTCTAAGATATCACCCGTTAAGGCATCGTAGATTTCAGTATTGTCGAGTTCACCGTCATCATTGAGATCGTAATTGTCTTGATTTTCACTCAATACATCAGTGTACTCTGTCTCAGACCAGTCGATATCAACCAGTGGTGAAGTCGAAACACCTGCTTCTATACCAAATTCAAACACCTGTTCAGAACTGATGTGGTAAACGTTTTCAATCCGATAGTTTTCAACAATTTCTGTTTCAAACTCACCCCGGAAGTATTCTACATCAATGAATTCAGAAGGATCAAGTCCGAGGTTAACCGCATCATTTAAGATAAAGTCTTTGATCTGTTTGGCGTCAAGATGGGGAAGTTCTTCTGGCATGACTTGGAAGAACTCTGCAATTTGTTGAGTGTATTTTTCGACAAACCCATGAACATCAATAGGAGACAGGGGTAATTCATTGGGTAAACCGACAGTATAGACGTGTTCAAGAACTTCTAAGTCTGTGACATTTTCCCCAGATAAGTTTTTCTCGCGGTAATATTCGAGATCGACTTTTTCGGAGATATTGCTATACAGACCCCCAACCACTAAGATATCGCTAAGTTCTGCAACGGCTTCAACATCAATACTGTACTCATAAGCCAATTCAGCTTTGAATGTTTCCCGCAGATAGTCAGTGTTAACAAACTCGGTGGGATCAATTCCCATCTTCCAACCCTTCTGGAACATGAATTCCATCACTTCTTCATGGGTGAGGTTAGAGACGTCAAAGTCATCATCGATGTCATCAGAATTATCATCAGAATCATCATCAGAATCATCATCGATGTCGTCATCAGAATCATCATCGATGTCATCAGAATCATCATCGATGTCATCAGAATCATCATCGATGTCATCAGAATCATCATCAGAATCATCATCGATGTCATCAGAATCATCATCGATGTCATCAGAATCATCATCGATGTTATCATCAGAATCATCATCGATGTCATCAGAATCATCATCGATGTCATCATCAGAAACATCATCAGAAACATCATCAGAATCATCATCGATGTCATCAGAATCATCATCGATGTCATCAGAATCATCATCGATGTCATCAGAATCATCATCGATGTTATCATCAGAATCATCATCGATGTCATCAGAATCATCATCGATGTCATCAGAATCATCATCGATGTCATCAGAATCATCATCAATGTCATCAGAATCATCATCAATGTCATCAGAATCATCATCAATGTCATCAGAATCATCATCGATGTCATCATCAGAATCATCATCAGAATCATCATCAGAATCATCATCAGAATCATCATCGATGTCATCAGAAACATCATCCATACTGAGGTAATATTCCTTTAATGCCTCAGCGTATTTTTGACGATAACCTTCGATATCTATAGCATTCAGTTTAAGGGTTTCAACTTCCAGAATAGCCTTGAATTCACTACTGTATGAAATTTGCAAAAGTTGTTGAATACTGAGTTTATCAACATCATCAACGTCGATTTCCAAATCAGTCAACAACTGAGTTTGTTGTTCAACACTGAGTTTTTCAAATTGATAACGTAGAAAGTCAACATCTAGTTTTTGGAATTCACTTTGCAGCCAGTTGATAACATTATCGCTATTGATTTCCTCAGTACCCACAAAGGTTTTAATCGCGATTTCATAGGTTGATTGCAGATATTCTAGGCCAGTAACTGCCGTTTCAACACTAAACTCATCACCCGCTTTACTGAAGGCAAAAGAGTAAATATCATGGAAGGATAATTCTTTAATATCCTCAACCTTGAAGTATTTATTCAATGCCATTTTCAGTTCTTCACCGTTAGCTTCGAGATAAGCTTCAACACTGAACCAATTCAGACTGCTAAGGTCAATTTCTGGTTGTTCATAGAGATATTCTAGAATCTCTAATTCGCTAAATTCGGCGATTCCTTCAACTTCTAAAGTCATGCGAATATAGTCATAATTAACGACTTTTGATAATCCGCCAAACTGGAAGTCAAGAACTACTTCATCACTGATCTCTGCAATTTCAACATCGTAAGCTTCCGAAATTTTATCAGCATTGAGTGTACGATAGAAATTGATATCTTCTTCGCTAATATATGCTGTTAAGTCAATTCCGAGTTTCCAGCTTTCTTTAACCATGAAGTGGAACACTTGTTCTTGGCTGACTTCCTCAATTGTTTCAACAGCGAAGAATTCAATCAGTTGTGTACCATATTTGTCACGATAGGCTTCAATGTCAAATGCAGACAATTGATTTTCGATATCAAACCCTTCTGTTAAGAGATAGGTTTTGATTTCTTCTGGGGTTAACTCATCCAGTTCTTTATCTAAATACGTTGCAAATTCAGTGAGTTCTGTTTCATATTTAATCGAAACATACTTGATGTCTACAAAAAGTGCAGCATCACCAAAGATGTAATCAATGACATCATCATCTGTAATCTCTTCACCAAATTCTGCCTCTAATGCCTGTTGATAAACTAACTTGAAGTAATCTAGATCAACAACTTGCTTTAGAAGTCCCAGTTTTAACCCTTCTCCAGATAAGAAAGCTTTAATTTGAGCATCATTTAAATCTTTAACATGATCGACTTTAAAGAATTCTTTAAGTTCTTTTGCAAACTCTTTTCGTGCTTTTTTAAAGTCAATCGGGCTGGCTTTTAACCCTTCTTCTTGACCGACTTCAAAAATGAAAGATTTAATCTGTTCATTGCTAATTTCTTCGACTTCAACTCCGTATAATTCTGTTAGTTCAGCCGTGTATTTTAGACGAATGTATGCAACATCTATCATAAAATCTGGCATTAAACCATCAATTATATCGATATCATCGAGTTCTTCAACATCATCAATATCGTAAGCTTCTTGAATGGCTTCCCGATGCAGTTGCTTCGTATATTCTAAATGGACAAAAACAGAGGGATTGATATCTAAATCCAAGGCATTTTTTTTCAGAAATTCTAAAATGTTGCTGTCATCAACATCATCCAGATTTTCAACATTGAATTCCGCTTTTAATACTGCTGCATAAGTTGCCTTAACAAAGTTTAATGTAATGGCACTTTCTGGTAACGAATCGTCCTCTACATCATCGTCAGAACCGTCTTCTACATCATCATCAGAATCGTCCTCATCGGAGTCAGAATCGTCTTCTATATCATCATCAGAATCGTCCTCATCGGAGTCAGAATCGTCTTCTATATCATCATCAGAATCGTCCTCATCGGAGTCAGAATCGTCTTCTATATCATCATCAGAATCGTCCTCATCGGAGTCAGAATCGTCTTCTATATCATCATCAGAATCGTCCTCATCGGAGTCAGAATCGTCTTCTATATCATCATCAGAATCGTCCTCATCGGAGTCAGAACCGAGATCGTTTGGATCTGGGAGTGGAAGCCCTAAATCTGGATCAAATCCGTAGTCTGGTTCACCTAGTTCATCGTCTGAGTCATCATCATCGGAGTCAGAATCGTCTTCTACATCATCATCAGAATCATCATCATCGGAGTCAGAATCGTCTTCTACATCATCATCAGAATCATCATCATCGGAGTCAGAATCATCATCGGTGATAATGACTTCAAGATTATCAACAATTAACTGAAACAAGTTAGAAATGTTTAGTTCAGCTAAGCTTGAAATCTGGAGGACTTCAAGAATATTGGAAGTTTGAATTGATAGGCTAAACAGCCGATTTTCAAAGATTCCGTACTGTAAGAAATGTTCGACTGCAGTGGTAATTCCGGCTGCCACAGCCTCTGCAACGTCGGGATTTAAGGAGAGATATTCTTCAGCATCAAACAGATCATTAAATTTGAGATTTTGTGGCTTTCCAATTTTAATGAAATGTTGGAAAACACTGATTTGATTTGCTTCTAACTCTGCTTCAACGTCTAAATTTAACTCTAGATACTTTTGAGTTTTGAAAAAATAGCTAAACTCTCGCCGTTCAAATTGTCCAGCTTCTAGGAAATGGGAAATGGCAGTGATTTCACCGTTCTGAACTGCTAAATTAACATCAACGTTGAGTTCCAGATATGCTTTAGTACTAAAGGTATAACTAAACTCCCGCGATTCAAATTGCCCAAAGTTAAAGAAATGCTCTAATGCGCGACTTCGTAAGTAGAACTGCTTTGCTTCTAAATCGGTTTCTTCTGCAAATTCAGCCTCGAAGTCATTTTCAAATACTTCCACTAAGTCTGGGTTTAATTCCAGATAGTCTGACATTTCAAAGAGATGACTAAAAACTCTGCCTTCATATTGCCCATAAGTTAAGAAATGTTCTTTGGCAGTTAGACTGATAGTACCATTGGTAATGGCTTCTTGAACATCTGGATTGTTTGCCAGATAAGTTTCTTCATCGAAGCATAAATCTAAGAGAGTATTCATTTGAGGGGTTTCAACTAATAAGGTGGATTCCATAATTGAGTTACATCTCCTTGCTGAGATAAAGATTAGGATTGTTTGGAGTGTTTCAGTTGGATGTTGCTCATATTTTCACTGTAATGAGACTGAGTGAAATCTTAATGAAGGATAGATGAGAAGTTTTTCATTTGATTCATCTCATTAGTTTAAATTGTATAAATTTTTTCATCCTCTACCATCCGATCAATTACTGATTTTTAGAGGGAAATTATTACTATAATCCGTGAAATTGCTGAGACTTAAATTAAATCATAAATAAGCCCAGTTTACTGATAAACTGGACAATTAAATAAATATATATTTTAATCAAGCCTTTTAAGGATGGACAGTAATTTTATCAAGTTAATGTTGCCACTAACTGACATAGGCTGTAAAAAATTACAACCTCAAATACTCTCAATCGAGTGATGTTCAGCTCATGGTAAAGTTGACGAACCAACTCAAATAAAGGTTCCCAAAAAGTTTAATTAAACTTACAGTCGATATCCCATGCCTCGCAGGGTTTCAATGGAGTTAGTGCCTAACTTTTTGCGAAGATAGCCAATATAAACGTCCACAATATTTGATCCGGGATCGTAGTCGTAACCCCAAACTTGATCCAGGAGTTGTTCTCGACTTAACACTTGACCGGGATGGCGCATTAAAGTTTCCAAAAGTTGAAATTCCTTGGCAGATAATTTAATCAGGCGATCGCCCACACTGACTTGACGAGTATACAGATCTAATTTAATCTCACCATGTTGTAGGAGATGCTGTTCACTGGCTTTTGCGAGGGTCGGTTGTCTTAACCGCGCCCGGACTCGTGCCAGTAATTCTGCAAAGCGAAAGGGTTTGGTAACATAATCATCAGCCCCCACTTCAAAACCCGTCACCTTGTCCTCTATTTCATCTCGGGCGCTGAGAATAATAATGGGGAGGTTTTCACCTTGACCGCGAAGTTGTTGCAAGACTTGGAAACCGTCTTGCTGGGGTAAATTTAAATCTAAAATCATTAAATCAAACTGACAGCTTAAGGCTTTTTCGATCGCATCGACTCCATTGTTTGCGATCGTCGTGGTAAAGCCATTAGCCCGTAATCCTTTTTCTATGAACGCCGCAATTCGGGGTTCATCTTCAGCGATTAAAATCCGGCTCATTCAATTACACCTGATAACGGAGTAAGATTCAGTAGATCACCCATTACCATTTTTAACGCAATTACCCATTGAACCGTTACTTTATAGTATGACACGTCAACACTGACGGATAAATCAGGGGTGTGACAGTTCATTCTTTTGACAGTAGGCGATCGCCGCTTAACTTTGAGATGATTAAGTTTTCTAAGGAAATCTCGTCCTGATTGTTCCTTAATTTGTCAAATCAAGCCAACTGCTATCAGGAAATATGATGAATAGAAACCCAATGATCAAAAAAGTTATTGTTCTACCCTGTGTTTGTCTGATTTTAACCATGTTTACCATCAGTTGTGCTGAACAAACCAGCTTATCAGAGTCAGAAAATCGAAGGGTTGCCGTTGCCAACATCCAAGGTGCTCCTGATTCTAACTTATCTGGAACCGTAACCCTAATTCAAACTCAAACTGAGGGAATTTTACCCACCGTAGAAGTACAAGCTGATATTACAGGTCTACCCCCCAATACGAAGCATGGCTTGCATATCCATGAAACGGGTCAGTGTGAACCTGAGTTTACAGCGGCAGGAGGGCATTTTGATCCGGGTCCGTTTGGTGAAACGAATCCAGATGCCAACCATCCATTCCACATGGGGGATTTACCCAATTTAGTCGCGGATGCAGAAGGAAATGCCACGTTAACCCATCGAACCAATCGAGTCACCCTGTCTGAGGGGCCACTGAGTGTATTTGATCAAGATGGCAGCGCCATTATTGTTCATGTGGATGAAGATCAAGGTACGACCGGGGTTCAAGGCGGTGCAGGTGGTGGTCGTTTGGGATGTGGTGTCATTCAGTCTCAATCTTAACTTAAGACTATTCCCTTAGTGATAGCTGTAACAGTTTCATTCGGGTTTTTAGTAACAAAAAGAGGAAGAAGAGGAGATTGATCTACACCTATAGTCTTATTTTTTGGATTTCATATCATTTCATCCTGAATATTGCTGGAAATCTCTGTAGTGACTAACAACACTATGAAAAATGTCACCCAGGGTAGTACCATGTCAGATCAAAAATTAGTCACGTCATATCCCAATGTAGTGACCTCAGATCCCAATCAAATCACGATCAAAGATCTGCAAATTACCGGCCCCCTAGCCGGGAAGAAATTAGAAATTCAATTTGACCTTAAACCTATTGAGGAAAAGAAGGAAAAAGCTCAAGAAAAGGATCAGAATAAAAACAAAGCTTCAGAGAATAAATCCTCTGATTTTGGAGGCTTAGGGTTATTATTCTTCTTGCTATTTGCTCTTATTTTCATGGTAGGTCAAACAGGAGGATTTAGCTCTCTGAACTCGGCTGAAACTCCTAGAAGTCTTCAGTATCGTTATGAGCCTGCCCTCAGATAATTCATTTTTTTTGCGAATTGAACAATCATACTGTACTGTGTTTGATTTCCGCTTTTAAGAACATCTTTTGAAACCCTCTTCATATCTACCTCAATTCATTTTAAAGCGCAGATTTATTCTCCATGCATAATGATTAAATACTGGGAGCGAGCCAACCTCGGGTAAAGTAGTAAAACGTTGCAAAATGTTCTTCTAAAACTTTAGTGGTTAGTAACAATGCTTCTGCACTGGGGGCAAAATCAGCCCCAGTCACTCGTCGGCTCAGTTTCTCTTGAGAAATAAAGGTATAAAAGTTAGTAGGTGCAGGAATTACTTTCAGTCCGACTCTGGCAAATGTGAGGCTAGCGCGTCGCATTTCTAAAGCAGATGTTACTAAAATAACAGTTCGTCCTAAATTCAGTTTATCCATCAATTTCTTGACTTCAACAGCACTATCTCTTAATGTGCCACCGTGGGGATCAATAATAATATTTTCCGAATTTACCCCCATATAAACCAGCAATGTTTTGATATCATCTGCTTCTAAAATGGGCTGTAGTAAATCCTGTCTAAATCCAGCACTCACAATAATAAATTCAGATAAATTTTCTCGGTATAAATGGGCAGCATAAGGAATGCGATCGCCAGTTTTTGTGAGTTGGATTTGAGTTCTATAAGGGAGTTTAGGTTCAGTCGTCCCTTGTCCAATTAATACAATTGCTCCTGCCTTTTCTCCACAACATAAATCCGTTTGAACGGTTTTAATCGAAGCTTTTTCTAGTTGCTGAGCCAGCCAATCAGCGACAAATGGGGTACTTGAAATAATTAAGATGAGTAATGTAATTAAAATTAAAGTCGGCCCCGGCGAAGTCATGATAATTTCTTCCTTATCGTCCTTTTTTCGCCTTCTAATCGTTGTACTGGCAATAATGAGTAAAAGGATTGATAAGCCTAACGGTTTTACAAAAACCGAAAGTAAACCTAAGATGACAATGCCGACTACACTATCAGGAGCCATTAATGACAAAACCAATAAAGCAACCGTAAGAATATAAATCAGTTGCAAAATAATACTGCTTTTCTTCACTCCTAAAATTTTCCATAACTTAAAGAGAATGAAGCCTATCAGCAGCAATAATAATAGCCGGGTCAGCAGTACAAACATAGACTTAAAGAGTCATTAGTGATTCGTTATTTGTTATGGGTTGTTTGTAGGGGGTAGGGAGTAGGGGTTAGGGTTTGGGGATTTGAGTAATAAGTAGTGATTTAGAGGCGAGGTCATCTCGCCCTTACGAGTCAGGTGAATGATGAGAATCAGAAGTTGATTACTCCTTACTCCCTATCCCCTCTACTCCCCTGTACCCTACTCCCTACACTCTACTACCTGCTTTTATCTCCCTATCTCTATATCATTCATCTAGAATAGAATAGATTAGCGCCGCTTCAACTCCTGTTTGATGGCTTCTACCACAGTCTCAATCACTTTGACTCGCGCATATTGCTTGTTATTCCCGGCTACAATTGTCCAGGGCGCTGTAGGGGTATGGGTTCGCTGAATCATTTGATTCACCGCCACCTCATAAAATGGCCATTGTTCCCGGTTACGCCAATCTTCTTCTGTCAATTTATATTCCTTGAAAGGGTTATTTTGACGTTCATTAAACCGCTGTAGTTGAACGTCTCGATCGATGTGTAGCCAAAATTTGACTAACACGTAGCCCGCTGTGGTTAACTGTTCTTCAAATTCATTAATTTCCCGGTAAGCCCGTCGCCACTGGGGTTCTGTGGCAAAGCCTTCAATACGTTCCACCATCACCCGTCCATACCAACTGCGATCAAAAATCCCAATTTTTCCGGCTGGGGGTAAACGTCGCCAAAACCGCCAGAGATAATGATGGGTTTTTTCTTCATCAGTGGGGGCGGCAAAAGGATGGACTTCGTAGCTGCGGGGATCAAGAATATCCGTTAACCGTTTAATTGCCCCGCCTTTTCCGGCAGCGTCCCAACCTTCAAACAAGATTAACACCGGAATTTGTGCATCATAGATTTTTTGTTGTAACTGACCGAGTGCCGCTTGTTCTTGAGGTAACAACCGCTTATATTCTTCATCTGAGAGGGATTGACTTAAATCTATCTGGGCTAAAGGATTGGGTTCTGTGGGATCTAAATACTGTTGCGGTGCCGTGATCACTGGGGGGGGTTGCACCTGTAATCGATCTAGAGTTTCTTTAATCGTTGCTACCATGGTGGAGAGGACTTTAATCCTAGCCCAACGGGGATCATTCCCTTCAACTAATGTCCAGGGAGCAGTCCCCGTACTGGTATGAATCACCATTTCCTCAGCAAACGCGCTGTAGATATCATACTTTTTTTCTTGTTGCCAATCTTCCGGACGAACCCGCCAGGCTTTTAACTCATCTTTTTCTGCTTTTTTGAGACGGCGCTTGAGTTCCTTCTTACTCAAATGAATCCAAAATTTTGCCATGGCAACCCCATCATCTACCATCTGCCGTTCAAACGCGTTAATTTGCCGCATTGCCATGGGGACATCGGCTTCTGGTAAACGTTTAAATAGTCGATCTTCTAAGACATGAGTGTACCAACTATGGTAAAAAATCCCGATCTTGCCCTGGGCAGGTAGGTTTTTCCAAAAGCGCCACATAAACGGATAGTGGCGTTCTGTGCGCGTCGGTGGCCAGATGGGATGCACCGTAAATCCTCGGGGGTCCATATACCCAACCATTTTCTTCACTAACGCCCCCTTGCCTGCGACTGCCCAACCTTCCAAGACAATCATCACAGGCAGTTTCTTTTCCCAACAGATGCGTTGTAGCGATCGCAACTCCCGCATTAAAGCTTCAATTTGGCTTTGATAAGCTGTTTGATCAAGGGAAAGGTCTAAATCTAAGGTATCTAACATTAACGAGGACTCCGTTTTGCTAAGCCTCTAGTTTAGCAATCTGCTTTCGGGTTGGCTGCGAATATGAACTCAGAAGTCAGAAGTTAGAAGTCAGAAGTCAAGTGTATAACTTATGACTATAGTCCAAGGTTTATAGTTCATAAAAATATAGTCAAATGTGACACACCTTTACTTTGTCGGTGTTACCCGAACCGGGTGAACTACAACACCCTCTACCCCATAACCGAAGGCATTTGGGACTGCTTTTCTCATGATGTTCAAAGAACCGTTCACATCGGCATTAACCAATCGTCCACAAGCTGTGCGATACAAACCCCGTTTCACCCTTTTTCCACTGAAAGTCCACTGATTTTTCTCACCCTTTTTGTACACCGGAATGGGATCATTATCAATAAAACTGGCTTTTGAGGTATAAGATTCTTCGGTTAAAATCACCTGAATCCCTGCTAGTTTGGCTTTATAAGATAACATTTCTATGAACTTGGCATGAGGAATTTGAACGAAGTTTTGATTCGTCTTTTTTCCCAAGTTCATTTCTTGTTTCCATTCCGGATTTTTGCCAAGAATCAGAGTCCCGATTCGGTAATGGATTAGAGTGTTGATTACCAAGCGAGATGCTTTATGAAGATAATCATTAATTTTGAACTCTCTGCAGTTGCACAGCTTTTTCAGAC